>Ga0315543_1002813_pt1 | contig 16350 bp, 11 predicted proteins | sample SalMarSW160210MG_2_FD_203098 | JGI IMG/M metagenome (GOLD analysis project Ga0315543, IMG submission 203098) | Salt marsh sediment microbial communities from the Plum Island Ecosystem LTER, Massachusetts, United States - Salt Marsh Sediment SW1601-210 ...
AATCTTTCATGGATCATTCTGGCAATGAGTTCGGCGCCCACGTCTACCTCAATCTCACCGAGTTCCACCTTGACGATTTCAGCGCCCAGGCTGCCGATACTGTCGCGTAATTTGTTCTCCAACTCCTCACGTATAGCCTGCCGGGGGGGAGTGCTCCCGGACCTGGGCGGCGCGATGAGCCAATCGAGCCGGTAACCGGAGATGATGCTGCGCAGAGTGCCCTCCGTATGGCCGACGACCACCAGCGCCGGCCATTTCACCTTCCAGTCTTCCCGCTCCGGTTCGCGGATCCAGGTACTCGTGGCTGCCTTGAACACAGCATCTCTTGTAAAAGGATAAGGCATTTTTCCCGTCGGTGACTGGCCTCCGCCGTCAATCTTGAACGTGATGTCAGCATTACAAGCGACGGGTATGCCCTCCTTGGTCATTGCCTCGACCTTGTAGACCCAGCGTTGGGGCTGCAGGTCAATGACCTCCCAGACTTTCTCGAAGTGCCTGAGGGAATGGAGCCCCGGGCCGCACACCCGTGTCAGCCGGCCGCTCTGCTCCAGCACCACCGCGCTATCGTTATAGATGACCAGATTGCCTGGCCCCCCCAGGCGAGCCAGAAGGCTATCCTCGCCCGAGGCGATGTGCCCTTCTTTTACCAACAGGAATGGCTTGAAACCCGCGAGGTCAAACACACTGCGGTGGAGGCAGGTATGTGCTTCGCTGAGGCTACCTATGGTATATAGAGCACGCATAAAGCGGGACGCCAGCAGAGGGATAAGGATGAGTGCCAGCACGGCCGGAAACGCATTGCGCACGACCACGAGCGGAAAGAAGGTTATGCTCCGCCAATCTCCATTGCGGAGGAAATCAGCGGCGATGCCAGGCAAGGTTGTGCCCCGCGCCCCTGCCTCCGCCAGCGCACTAAGAAGTATCACCAGCAGGAGAACAAGACCTAGCAGCGCAACACGGAGCCCGTACCCTGACTTCGATGGTACTTTGCCTTCGTCTGGCGGTATGAACTGCGGTGGATAGGCGCTAATCTCACACCCCCTCAACCATCCCACGAATGCGCTCCATCGTTGCTATCGTTTCCCGTGGCAACAACTGTTGCACCGATGGCTGCTGAGCCATCCCCTGCAGGGCCTCGAGAAACCAGCCGGCAACCACTTCGGCCGACACGACAGCCCCTGCCATTCCCAGTTGCTCCATACGCTTACCGAGGGCCAGGATCATTGAGGTCCGCGCCTCTGCCCGTGCCTGCTCCACCATGCGCAACCGGTCCGCCTGTCCCTCGGCCTGCCTGAGCATGATCCTGCGCGCCCAATCGGCCTGCCAACTCGCGATGCGTTGCTGGAGCACGGCCTCATCCGCGGGGAGCAGGTTGCCGATACTGCCACCTACGACGTGAATGCCAAGCGGCGTGAGTTCCTGTTTCAACTGCTCCTTCATCTCCGCGACGATCCTGGAGCGCGGGTCCTCACCTGGCTCGAAAAGATCGTAAGGCGCGCACAGTTCGTCGAACGTGTACCCGGCGACGATGCTTTGCATGGCTCGCCTGGCCACCATCTCCGGCAGTTCGTGCCACTTACGCTGTCTTATCTCCTCCGGCAGATGCTCCATTCTCTGTGCGCGGAAGGCTTTGAAAACAGCGCTCTTGCGATAGGGGAATGGCCTGCCCAGGATAGGTTTCTCTCCTCCGGCCTCGATCTGGAAGGGAACGAAAACCAGCACCTTGACGGCGATGCCATCCTTCGTAAGAGCCTGCACTGTGAAGGCACGAAGTTGTTGGCGCAGGTCAATCGCCTGCACAGGTTGATCGGCCCGCCCGGTGAACACTACACCGGGTCCCTGGGCCCCCTTGAATTCCAGGCCGTCGGTGATGACGACGGTGTGGTCGCAACTACTGAGCACTAAACCAGGTCCTGCAGTAGGCACCGTGATGCCACCAGGGAGACGCATAGGGCGCATGAATTGATTACCGCTCGCACGCTTGACCAGACTGTCGTCTTCGTACCGTTCGTCCGTGATGACATAGTAGGGATAGTTTGTCCCGATAGTGAAAGTAAGCAGGCATCGGAGGGCCTCCCACCGCCGGCCACGGGCTGAAGGCGGCAGGAGATAGCCTGCCACGAGCCAGAGACCAGGCCCAAAGAGAAGCCAGGCGAGGAGAAGAGTAGCGGGCATCAGTACACCCATCCCCCCCTTTCCGTGGTGTATGACGCCAGCAGTGTACCAACAGAACCACGCAAAACTCAGCAACGCGGCGATGTGCCACTTCTTCAGCCACAGGGACAAAGACAGGCATAACAGCAAGGAAATGAGTGCCCAGCCGATGAAGCAGGCAGCCGCGAGCGTGAGCCAGGGTGACAAGGAGACCCGGGCCAGGGCAAAAAGGACCATCCCAACAATGAAAACGATGGCAGCGAAAAATATGGGATAAAAGAACGGGCCAATCTCTCGTCGTTTCATCGGCACGATCCCTCGTCACGACCTGCCTATGCAGCAGCGGCTGCGCTTGCAGGCATCATTCATGGACGCCACTCCGGCGCTTCTCCTACGGTGCGAGTAATCTTGATGACGTGCCCCCACGGGTCTGCACGCACGATGTAGCACACTCGTGGGTTAGGACGGTGGCCTGAGTTCTGAGTCGGTTGGGGCAGTTGGTATATCTCCTGTCGGGCGACCTTCATCTCGATGCCGCCGTCGTCGGTGCGCGCCAGTTCGTCCCAGATCCAGGTGGCGGCCTGACCCCATAGTCTGACCTGTGGTGATAAAGAGCCCCCTACTGCAGCTGACACGTCCGCACCCGGGGAAAGGCGAAGAATCTGCGGGTCGGTCTGTCCCTCGAACTGTACATAGCTCATCATGCTTATTACGTTTGTGCCCTTGGGGTCGAGCCGGCCCATCTTGACTTCAGCCTCCCGCCGTACAATCTAGGCCAGTTTTTCGTCTTGCAAGAAGATGGGATGTGGAAGCACTTGGTTCATACGTTCAGCGTACCGCCGCGCTAACATCATTGATGAAGAATAGGTCAGCGAGAGGAAGAAGGCGACGTGTCCGATCATACAAATCAAGGGCAAAGCACGTTTCACTCTGTTTTTAAAGTCATCCGGTGGGGGCTAGACAGGCTCTTCAGAAGGAAGCGGGGGCACTTCTTCTTTGTGCTCGAGAAGCAGCCACTCTGATAACTTCCACAGCACATTGGACTGTATGAGCGCGTAGGCCAGGAGCAGAACCAGTCCAACAACCAGCGCTGGCATCAATATAGTCTTTAACTGTGCGCTAAGCCGTATTCTTATTCTTTTCCTCGGTCTCCCGGTTCTCACCCGCGCCAGCAGTTCGGTTTCGCGCACCTTATGCCGTCTCTCATATACCTCCTGAATGATGACCAGACAGCCCCCCACAGTCAACACCGTTGCCAACAAGCGTATCGCTGGATTGACCCCCTCCCACAGGCCAGCCATGCCCATCAAACCGAAACCGAGCGCCACAGTGATGATAAGAAACGGTGCGTGGCAATGCGGCTCTGTGAAGTGGAGCAGTCCCCGAAGTCCTCCTTGCTCCACCGGCTCGGATGCCTGCCACCTCACCCACGGCGCGTTGTCCGAACCACAGCGCTTGCAGAGTTGCCCTGCCTCGTAGTACCCTTTGCAAACAATGCATTCAGGCATGCCCCATTGCCCCCGCCCACTCGAGTCATCTAGCCTGACATATTGCTATTGCTTAAAAGAATATCACAACTTTATCCCAAGCGCAAGTGCTGTTGCTGAGTGAGCCGATGGTCAGATCAACTCGTCCCCATACCCGAACAACCCCGCTGTCCCGCCGGTGTGCCAGAATAGCACCCGCTCGTCGGGACCGAAGACGCCACGACGGATCAGGTCCAGCAGGCCCCCAAAGGCCCGGCCGGTGTAGACGGGGTCGAGCAACACTCCCTCGGTGCGAGCCATGGTGCGGATCGCCTCCCGCTCCAGGTCCCCCACCACGCCGTACCCGCCGCCCAGGTAGTCGTCGTTCACGGCGAAGTCCTCCGGGGCGAACGTCAGCCTCAGCCCCAAATGGTCCGCCGTTGCCGTCGCCAGCCCTGCCAGCGTGTGCGTCAGCGCCTCGGCCCGCGGGTCCACGCTGATGCCCAGGATGCGCCCCTCGTACCCCAGCGCCCGTCCTCCCACCATCAGCCCCGCCTGCGTACCGCCACTGGAGGAAGCCAGCACGACGTGATCAAAGTGCGTGTCCCGCTCCGCGCACTGCGCCAGCAACTCCTCCATCGCCGCCACGTAGCCGCTGGCTCCGACAGGGTTGCTCCCCCCGTAGGGGATGACGTAGGGGCGACGGCCCGCCGCTCGCAACTCCTCGGCCACCTGGGCCATCGCCTCGGGCAACGGCAGATCGCCCGCCCAGCGCGCCTCCGCGCCCAGCAGCCGGTCCAGCAGCAGGTTGCCCTGCACCTGCGCCGGCTCCTCCCCTCGCAGCACCAGCACGCGCCCCAGGCCGAACCTGGCGGCGGCGGCCGCCGTCTGGCGGGCGTGGTTGGACTGGGCCGCGCCAGCCGTGATGAGCGTGTCGGCCCCTCGCGCCAGCGCCTCGGCCACCAGGAACTCCAGTTTGCGGGCCTTGTTCCCTCCTGTCGCCAGCCCGGTCTGGTCGTCCCGCTTGATCCACAACTCCGGCCCGCCCAATTGCGCCGTCAGGCGGGGCAGCGGCTCCAGCGGGGTGGGTAGGTGGGCGATGGACACTCGTGACAGTTTGCCGGTCAGCATATTGGCACCTCCATGGGATTGTCGTGACGTCTCAGGTCTGTTATAATAGCAATCGTGATGAAAGTCAACCGCCACTATACCACGTTCCTGCTTGCGCTCTCCCTGCTGGCAATTTGCAGCAGCGCAGCCGCCAGGCAGACATCATCGCCACGCCCACCATTTTCCTCCCCGGCGGCGGGCGTCATCCCTTCGTGGGCACTCCCCGCTCTTCCCTCCTCCTCACCAGGGGAAACTGAGGCGGGGAATGGCCCTATCGAACCGGAACTACGGCGAGCGTTGCTGATGGCCGAGCCCGACGAGCGTTTCCGCGTCATCGTGCACTTGCGCGAGCAGGCCGATCCCAAAGCGGCGGTCGTCGGAGTGCTGAACACGACCGAGGCCCGCTCCCGCGTCGTCGAGGTGTTGCAAATGACCGCTGCCCGCTCCCAGGCCCCGCTGCGAGCCTACCTGGCTGGCGCTCGCGCCGCCGGCGCAGTCCACTCCTACACCCCATTCTGGATCGTCAACAGCATCGCCGTCCACGCCGACCGCGACGCCGTCTTCGCCCTCGCCGCCCGCCCCGAAGTCGCCGTCGTCCGCCTCGACCACTACCGCCAGTGGGTGGCTAACCAACCAACTAACCAACTAACCAACCAACCAGCCACCGAGTGGGGCATCGCCCGCATCCGCGCCGACGACGTCTGGCACACGCTGCACGTCAGCGGCACCGGGGTAGTCGTGGCGGGGATGGACACGGGTGGAGACTGGCTCCATCCGGCCCTGCAGGCCAACTACCGGGGTTACAACCCCCACGGCCCGGCCAACCATACTTACAATTGGCACGATGCCACTGACGTCGGCGCGCTTTACCCGGTGGACGGCCACGGGCACGGCAGCCACACGCTGGGTACTATCGTCGGGCAGGACGGCATCGGCGTGGCACCGGGGGCGCGCTGGATTGCGGTCAAAGTGCTCAATAATCAGGGATGCGGCTACAACTCCTGGATCCACGAGGGCTTCCAGTGGCTCCTGGCCCCCGATGGCGACCCCGCCAGAGCCCCCGACGTAGTCAACTGCTCCTGGGGCAACTCCAACGGCCACCTGACCACCTTCCAGTCCGATCTTCAGGCTCTGCGGGCGGCGGGGATTTTCGTCGTTTTCTCCAACGGCAACGAAGGCCCCGGCCGGGGCACCGTGGGCTCGCCAGCCTCTCTGCCGGAGGCCTTCGCCGTCGGCGCCAGCGACGCCGACGATGAGGTGGCCTACTTCTCCAGCCGTGGCCCATCGCCATGGGATGAGATCCGCCCCCACGTCGTCGCGCCGGGCGTGGGCGTGCGCTCCGCCTTGCCCGGCGGCGCCTACGGCGAGATGACCGGCACCTCGATGGCCGCACCTCACGTCTCCGGCATCGTCGCCCTCCTGCGCTCGGTCAACCCCACGCTGAGCATCACCAGCACCGCCTACGTTCTCACCAGCACCGCCGTCCCCATCACCGTCCCGGCGCCAAACAATGACAGCGGCTGGGGACGGGTGGATGCTTTCGCCGCTGTCGCCGCCGTCGCCCATCCTGGCTTCATCACCGGCACCGTCGCCCGCGCTGGCGACGAAGCGCCCATTACCAGGGCGACCGTCGCCGCCGCGCCCCACGGCGGAGGCGGCGGAGGGACGGCCACCACTGGCGACGACGGAGCCTACCTCCTCGCACTGGCCCCCACCGTCTACGACGTGACCGCTTCCGCCTTCGGCTACGAACCGGCCACGACCTGGGGCGTCGTGGTGACGACTGACACGACGACCGTGGTGGACCTCTCCCTGACCGCCCTTCCCACCGGCACGCTGCGCGGCCAGGTCACCGACGCGACTACCGGCGATCCCGTCACCACCACCATCACCGTCCTGGGCACTCCCATCGAGATCACCGCCAGCCACTACACGTTGACTCTGCCGTCTGGCGACTACATTCTCCGCGCCCGCAGCCTGGGCTACCAGGTCGTTACTACCACCGTGCACATCGGCGACGGGAGCGTCACCATCACCGATTTCGCCCTGTCACCCGCCCCATCCATCCTGCTGGTGGATAGCGGCCGCTGGTACTACGGGAGCGAGATTGGATACTTCCGCCAGACGCTGGACGAATTGGCCTACGCCTACGACGAGTGGGCCATCAAACACCCGCCCGGCGACGTTCCAACTGCAGCCGACCTGGCCCCCTATGACGTTGTCGTATGGTCAGCCCCACAGGATGCACCAGGCTTCGTCGGTGCCCAGGATGCCATCGCTGGCTACCTTGACGGTGGCGGGCGGCTGCTGCTGACCGGCCAGGACGTGGGTTACTGGGATGGTGGCGGCGCGATGGCCTACTGGAGCGCCTACTACAATGACTACCTCAAAACCAACTACGTCAGTGACGACGCGCCGACGCGAGTGCTGGAGGGGTTGGGAGGCGACGTCTTCGCCGGGCTGGCGCTGACCATCACCGGTGCGGGCGGCGCCGATAACCAGGACGCCCCTGACGAAGTCGCTGTCGCCGACCCCGATGCGGCGGCGCCGGTGCTGGTCTACCAGGACGGCGAGTGCGGCGGTGTGCGCGTCGGCACATGCCTGGACTACCGCGTGATCTACTTCTCCTTCGGCTTCGAGGGCATCAACGATGCGAACGCCCGGCGGGAAGTGATGAGCCGGGCGCTGGACTGGCTGACCTCCCCGTCGCCAGCCGTCGGGCTCGAACTGACACCTGCCTCCCAGATGCGCATCGGGCTGCCCGGCAGTGTCGTCACACACACACTGCAGGTGCGCCACGTGGGGCAAGGAGGCGTCACGGATACTGTCAGCCTCTCGCTCGACGGTGCATCCTGGGCCACTCAACTGAGCGCTCTGTCGCTCGCCCTGGCCCCCTGCACCTCGTCCACCGTCGTCCTTGGCGTCACCATCCCCACCACCGCTACATGGGACACCCACGACGCGGTTACGATCACCGCTCGCTCATCGCTCTCGCCCGCGCTGGCGCTGAGCGCCACCCTCACAACCAAGGCCCCCGCCCCCATTCTGCTGGTGGACGACGACCGCTGGTATGATCAGGAAGCCAAATACGAAGCAGCGTTGGCGGCCGGCGATTTCCCCTACGACTACTGGTGCACCGGATGGGCCCACGGAGCGGGGAGCGGTCCCCCGCCGGACATGCTGCAACGTTACCCCCTCGTAGTCTGGTTCACTGGCTACGACTGGTACGCTCCGCTGACCGGCGAGGAAGAGGCAATGCTGGCGGATTACCTGGATGGTGGCGGGCGGCTGTTTCTCTCCGCACAGGACTACCTGTATTACCACTCCGGTAGCGACTTCAGCCGAGACTACCTGGGCGTGCTGACCTACACCGAGGACGTGACGCCAACACTGGCACGGGGCGTGCCCGAGAACCCGCTCAGCGAGCACCTGGGCCCCTACCTGCTGGCCTACCCTTTTACTAACTGGTCCGATGCGCTTGTGCCCACTCCCGGCACGGCAGTCTCCTTCCGCGATCAGGAGCGCCGGCCCATCGCACTGGCGCGGCGGGAGGAGAATCACAAGGCGGTCTTTTTCTCCTTCCCCTTCGAGGCACTGCCGGAGGCAAGTCGGGCCGAGGTGATGGAGCACGTCGCCGGGTGGCTGAGTTGGCTGGGCGGCTCGACCTTCTCCGCCGACAGGGGAGCAGTTGCCCCCGGCGATACTCTCACCTACACCCTGAGGATACAGAACGACGGCTTCGCCACCGTCACTGCCTCACTTTCCAATACCCTCCCGGCCGACACACATCTCATCCCCGGCAGTGTCACCGGCCCTGGCAGTTACGACCCGGTCACCCGTCGCCTCTCTTGGAGCGGCCCTCTCAGCCCCAGCGCGGCTGTCACCTTCACATACCGTGCCACCGTCGCCGCGGGCACCGCACTCAGCAACCCCATCGTCAACACCACCTGTTTCGGGCTGGAGGATCACGCCATCCGCTTCCACCGCGCCGCCGTCGTGCGGGTGGGCATGCCGGATTTCTCCCCGTCGGCCTTCTCGTGCGACCCGTCTCCTGCGCGGCCCGGCGCGGTCGTCACCTGCACACTGGCCCTCGCTAACGCCGGTACTGGGGACGCTCTCACGGCAACGGCCGCTATCTCTCTCCCAGCAGCCGTCACCTTCGTCCCCGGCTCCCTGGCCTGGGCCGGCGGGGGCGCAGCGGAGGGGCTGACCGGGACGGTTCGTTGGACTGGCCCCTTGAGCGCCCAGGGCCAGGTGTCCCTGACTTACGGGCTCACCCTGCCCACCAGCCCGGTTCACCCGCCCCTGTACAGTGTGGCCTTTGTAGAGGATGGCATGGGGGGCGAGTGGGAGCGGGGGGTCTGGCTGGAGATTGAGCCGCTGCGCTGGTACTTCCCGCTGATATTCAGAGACGGCCCGTGACCGGATCGCCACTCGATGACGCCGTTTTACGTTTCGCGCAGCCGCACGCTCAACCCCGAATGCCGCTCCCGCACCTTGGCGTTGTGCACGGCGATCCCGATGGCCCGCCGCGTGCCCACCAGCACGACCAGCCGCTTGGCCCGCGTGATGCCGGTGTAGAGCAGGTTGCGCTGCAGCATCAGGTAGTGCTGGGTCAGCACCGGCATCACGACGGCGGTGTACTCCGCGCCTTGCGACTTGTGAACCGACACGGCGAAGGCATGTACCAGTTCATCGGTCTCGCCCCAGTCGTAGACCACCGGCCGGCCATCTATCGTCACCACCAGCATTTGCTCCACCGGGTTTATCCCCGTCACCCGGCCGATGTCCCCGTTATATACGTCCTTGTCATAGTTGTTGCGCACCTGCATTACCTTGTCGCCCACGCGGAAGACCCGCCCGCCCAGCTGTCGTTCGACCCTGCGCGGAGAGACAGGATTAAGGGCTTCCTGCAGGCGGGCGTTGAGATTGGCAACCCCGCACGCCCCCCGGTACATCGGCGCCAGCACCTGCACATCGTTCACCGAGTCCAATCCGAACTTGCGTGGAATCCGTTGCTGCACGATGTCCACGAGCAGGTCGGCGGCTTCCTGTGGGTCTTCTTTGGAGAAGAAGTAGAAATCGTCGAAGCGATTGAGGACAGGCATCTGCCCCTGGTTGATGCGGTGAGCGTTGACGACGATGCCGCTGTTGGCAGCCTGGCGGAAGATGGTGGTCAACCGCACGACAGCGGCGCGACCGGAAGCGATGATATCGCGCAGGACGTCGCCAGCGCCGACGGAGGGGAGTTGGTCCACGTCACCAACGAACAGGACGTGCGCGGCCGGGTCCACTGCCTTGAGCAGGTGATTGGTCAGCAACAGATCCAGCATTGAGGCCTCGTCCACGATGAGGCAGTCCACCTCCAGCGGGTTCTCCTCGTTGCGGCGAAACCCCTCCAGCGGGGAGTACTCCAGCAACCGGTGGACGGTCTTGGCCGGGCGGCCCGTGGCTTCCGAGAGACGCTTGGCGGCGCGGCCGGTGGGGGCGCAGAGGGCGTACCGGCAGTGGAATGCTTCCAGCGCAGCGATGACTGTGCGCACGGATACGGTTTTGCCAGTTCCGGGGCCTCCTGTGAGCACCGTCACCTTGTTGGTGAGTGCAGCGCGGACCGCCTCCCGCTGCTGCGGCGAGAGTTCGATGGCGGAGTCCCGGGCGACTTGAGCCAGCAGTGCGTCCCAATCCACGCTGCGGAAGGGGGCCAGGCGGGTGGCGGGACTTTCGACAAGTGCCTGCAGGCGGCGGGTGACGCCGATCTCGCCATAGTAGAACGGGGCCAGGTAGACGGCCCGCTCCTCGCGCACCTGGGGCGACCGCAAGGGTACGCCCCTGCGTTTGTCGGCGGTGGGGTAGACCAGCGTCTCGCGGTGCACCACCTCATCGGCATCCAGGTCCTCGATGGCCTCCCTCGCCAGTTCGGGGGGCACCTCTAGCAGTTTGATGGCCTCGCTCACCAACTCAGATTCGGGTGCATAGACGTGGCCCTCGTCGGCCAGTTGGCTCAGCGCGTGGGCCACGCCGGCCTGGATGCGGGACGGCGCGTCGGGCGGTAACCCCAGGTCGCGGGCGATTTTGTCGGCGGTCTTGAAGCCTACTCCCCAGATGTCACGGGCCAGCCGGTAGGGGTCCTCCTGCACCACCCGCAGCGCGTCGTCGCCGTAGGTCTTGTAGATTTTGACCGCCAGGCCGGTGGTGACGCCGTGGCTCTGGAGAAACAGCATCACCTCGCGGATGTGCTTCTGCTCCTCCCAGGCTCTGGCAATGGCGGCGGCCCGCTTGGGGCCCACGCCCAATGCCTCCCGCAGCCGCCGGGGTTCCTCGTCGAGGACGCGCAGCGTATCGGCTCCGAAGCGCTGGACGATGCGCGCCGCAGTGACAGGCCCCACCCCCTTGACCAGCCCGGATCCCAGGTAGCGCTTGACGCCCTCGGCGGTGGCCGGGAGAACCTGCTTGCACCGCTCGGCCTTGAACTGGCGGCCGTACTGCGGATGGGTCGTCCAGGTGCCTTCCAGGCGCAGGCTCTCGCCGGGCTGCACCTCCGGCAGGTTGCCAACGACGGTGAGCAGGCCGGTCTGCCCCGGCACGTTCAGCCGGATGACGGAGTAGCCGGTCTCCTCGCTGTAGTAAGTGACACGCTCGACGGTGCCGTGGAGTTGGTCGGACATCGGGGGAATGATAGCAGAACCAATGACAAATGACAAATGACCAATGACCAGTGGCGTGGTGACAGGGTGACAAGGTCAGAGGGGGAGCAGAGAACGAGGGAGTATGGAGGTGTGGGAGATAGAGGCGGCGTGCCGGGGGCCCGCCAGGGCGGGTTCGGCTGACCCCCAGGCACTGCCAAGAAAAGGAGGAGATTTGATACGACCGGCCCCGGTAGTCTGGTGTGTCCCACTGTAAAACCGGTCGCTTCAGACGGCCTTAGTATACCCCAAGATGGGCATCTTGAGGGTTGCATATACGTTACAGTAGCGTTTCGGTTTCGTAACTTTCTTTGAACCAGATGTGCTTGTTCTCACCGTTTCCGAGGGATGATGATCCAGAGGAGCACGTAAGGCAAGAGACCCGGCAGACCACCCGGGATCATCAGGATCAGGAAGAGCAAGCGGAACCAGCACGGACTGAGGCCGAAAAAGGCTCCCAGACCCCCACAGACTCCCGCCACAATTCCGTTTTGCCGCCGCAATTTGTAGTTGCCAGTCATTGTCGTGTACCCTCGCGCGAATCTACTTGTCTTCCTTGACCAGCGCCGACAGGATGACGGAGACGACGCTGACGATGAGCGCGCCCAGGAAGGCGGCCCAGAAGCCGTCCACGATGAAGTTGACGCTGAACCACTTTTGGGCAATCTCCGAGGCCAGCCATAACGTGAGGCCATTGATGACCAGGGTGAACAGGCCCAGCGTGAGGATGATGAGCGGGCAGGTCAGGAATTTGAGCACCGGGCGCACGATGGCGTTTACCAGGCCCAGGATGACCGCCATCACCGCGTAGACGATCCAGGCGTTTCCCTCGACGTGGATGCCCGGCACCAGCCAGGCGGCCGCGAAGAGCGAGAGGCTGGTGATGACCCAGCGGATGAGTAGTTTCATTTTGCTTCACCTCCTTAGTTTAATACGCAATCGGGGCGGGGGAGTTGCACTTTCGAGGGACAATTTGACATCCCGCCCGTGATGTGTTATAGTCTCCCCCGTACAAACATATAGTCTGCAGCCGTGGTGTCCCGAGGCCCGGACGCCAGGGGCATCAATGGGGAAGCCGGTCCAAGTCCGGCGCTGTCCCGCAACTGTAGGTTAGTCGGATAGTCGGGTAGTCAGGTAGTCAGGTAGTCAAATAGTCAGGCGATGCGACTACGAGACCATTAGACTACAAGACCATAAGACTAATGAGCCAGGATACCCGCCACGGTTGCCGCTCCGAGGACCTTCGCGGAAAGGGGAAAGAGCCGCGCCCGTAGCACGCTGACCTGTCCCCTTGTCCACCGACAAGGGGATTTCGCTTTGGGATGCTGCCCGACCTTTCGGCCGGGCGATTTTTGTTGGGAGGGGATAGGGATGCAGGTTTACACGCGGACAGGCGACGACGGCGAGACGTCGTTATGCGATGGGCAGCGCGTGCCCAAGGACTCGCCCTGCGTAACGGCCTACGGCACGGTGGATGAACTGATCGCCTGCCTGGGGATGGCCCGCGCAGCCGGGCCGGACGACGAGTCCGAGGTGCTCTTGCAGCACATCCAGCGCGATCTGATGACGATGGTGGCCGACCTGGCGACGCCGCCGGAGAGCGCCTGCCTGCTGAGGCGACGGCTGGAGAATCACGACGTGCTGGCGCTGGAGGTGGTGATTGACGGATTGGAGCAGACATTGGAGCCTCTCAGTAGTTTCGTGCTGCCCGGCGGCCACCCGGCAGCGGCGGCGCTGCACCTGGCGCGCACCGTCTGCCGGCGGACGGAGCGGCTGGTTGTGCCGCTGGCCCGGGCAGGCGAGACCCGCTGGGAGAACGTGCGCTACCTCAACCGGCTCGCCGACTTGTTGTTCGTGCTCTCGCGTGCTGTCAATCAACGGAATGGAAAAACGGAGGTAAAGCAATGATTATGGATCTGGAAGCCTACGTGGAACAACGACGGGCCGCCGGAAACGGCACGGCGCCGGTGGGCAAGGGCAGGACAGTGATCGCATTGAATCACGTTGCCGACGCGGCGATGCTGCTCGACGGCCTGGAGACCGCAGCGCAGGGCCTCAATAATCCGCATCTGCTGGAATCGCTGCGGGTGGCCCGAAGCGGGCTGCGAAGGGCGTGGTTAGCGCTCGCCCACACTTACGACTGGCTCCCAGATGAAGCGCCGGTTGGGTCGGAGCCCGGCACGTCTCCTTTCATACCCCCGCCTCTCCTCCGACGCAAAGGGGTCTGGCAGGGAGAAGGATAAGCCGGTTCGCAGTACAAAACGCGGCAGAAGCCCCAATTTGTCGGCTCCTTGTCCCCTCGTCACTGTCACCTCTCACCGCCCTATCCCCCGCTTGGTGTCGTCGAGCAGCGACTCCAGTGGGCATTCGGGGGAGGTCTGCTGGGCAATGATCCACTCGATGACCGGCTCGCGCCAGTGGATGCCGGTGTCGTAGCCATCGGGGTTGTGCTTCTGGAAGAGGTAACCGTCGCCGCCGGTATACGTAAAGTTGTTCACCAGCACGTGGTAGGTCGCCTCGGGGTCGAGGATGCTGCCGTCGTCCAGTTCGGCGATGATACGCGCCCCGGCCCGATGGTACGTGAACCCTGCCACCGCCCCGCCGCAGCACAGCAGGTTGTCCGCCACCTGCTCGCCGGTCAGTTCGACGTCCACCAACGTGTTCTCGAAGGGCCACGTGGCGACGAAGTCGGCGCGGGTGATCTCTCCGGGCGGGATGGCTTCCCGGTAACTGCCCAGGTTGTTGATCGCCAGGTCCGCCTCCGGGTAGTACCACAGCCAGGTGTCCACGAGCAGGCTGTACATCGGCCAGCCGATTTCGACGCCGGTCTCGGTGTAGCCGATCACCTCCCCCAGTGCTTCGTCCACCTGCGCCTTCCACCCGGCCACGAGCGTCTCGATCCCGGCGTCAGGTGTGACCAGGTTGCCGGCGGCGGCGGCGTACTCGACCGGCACCAGTTCTGCCTGCGTGCTTATCACTTCGCCGGTCGTCGTGTCGAAAGCGATGTCCACCTGGGCGAAGGCCTGCCAGTGCGCACCCGCCCCGATGATGCGGACGCCGCTCTGTTCGAAGTTCTCAAGCGTGTGGCAGTGGCCGCCGGCCAGGAGGGGGATTGAGAGTTCAGCGGCGACGGGGGCCAGTGCGCGCAGGTTGTCTGGGCAGACGTGGGCAGCGACGATCACCAATTCGGCCCCTTCGGCACGGGCCTGCGGGACGACGCGCCGCAGCGCATCGGCGTACTCGCCGAACACCAGTCCCTCGACATAGGCTGGCATCACGATGTGCGGCGTGCGCGTCGTGGTCAGGCCGACGATGGCGACCTGCACGCCGTTCACCTCGCGGATGACGTAAGGTTGGGCGAACCCGGGCGGGTCCCCGGTGTCTGCCAGCGTGACGTTGGCCGTGAGGAAGGGGAACTCGGCCGCGTCTCCGTTGGCCAGCAGCACCTCCTGGCCAAAGTCAAAGTCGTGGTTGCCCACGGCGGCCGCGTCGTAGCCCATACTGTTGAAGACCTGGATGGTAGAGGCTCCCTGGAACCAGGAGGAGATGGCGGGGCCGGTCCACATATCGCCGCCGCTGAGGAGCATGGTGTCGCCCTCGTTGGGATCGTAGCCGCGCTGACGCAGGAGGGCAAGGAGGTTGGCTGCTCCGCCGAGGGTGTCCGAGTCCCTTTGGATAGGCTCCAGGTAGCCATGCTCGTCGCTGGTGTAGAAGATGGTGACGGTGCGGACTGTGTCGCTGAGGGTGGGGGAGGGCATGGCTGGCGCACACGCGGTGAAGACTGCCAACGCGATGATGAGGATCGTTGCGATACGGCGCAGAGGTTTACGCATTCTCTTTCTCCATCATCTGTCGGAGACGAACAGCGCGACGCTCTCGATGTGATAGGTCTGGGGAAATATGTCCACTGGCTGCACCTCGACCAGACGATAGCCTGCGCGGGCCAGCCGCTTGGCGTCGCGGGCTAGCGTAGCCGGGTCGCAAGAGACGTAGACGAGGCGGGCAGGGCGGTGGGTGACGAGCGCGTCGAGCGCGAAGCGGTCCACGCCGGCGCGGGGCGGGTCAACCACGGCAGCGTCGAGAGGAATGTCCAGGTCGGGGAGCACCGCCTCGACCGGGCCCTCAATGACTTCCACGTTGTCGAACTCGGCGGTGTTCTCCAGCAGGTCGGCGACGGCAGCGGGAGCCAGTTCGATGCCGACGACCAGCCCGGCACGCTCGGCCAGGTGGGCGGTGAAGAGCCCTACGCCACAGTAACCGTCCAGCACCGTCTCACTCCCCTGCAGGTCAAGGTACCCTAACACCAGGCGCACCAGTTGGACGGCCTGAGGGGTATTGACCTGGAAGAAGGAGGGCGCGGAGATGCGGTAGGTACGCCCGGCGACGATCTCGGTGATATAGTTGTTGCCGATGAGGTTCGCGTACCGCCCGTCGGAGAGGAGCAGGACACAGGAGACGGGCGAGTCGGCCTCGAGCGCAGGCGGCATGTCATCCTCCGTCTCGAAGACGAGCATGCGATCGCCGGTCTCAATGCCAGCGCGGAGGGAAAGGCGGAGGAGGCCAGGCAGGTCGAGGTCAAGGGTGGCATAGAGTTCGGACAGGAGTGGATGAAGAAGCAGGCACTCGTCCACGGCAACGACCCTTCGACCCCGTCCTTCGACTTCGCTCAGGCCAGGCTCAGGGCAAGCGTCGTGGCTTGCGGCAGCCTGAAAGCCGAGGCCCCCACCCGGCGCGGGATGGAACTGGGCGTGGTTGCGGTAAGCCCAGCCGGAACCGTCGGGGAGCGTGGGGCGGACGGGGGGATCGGGGATGGAGCCAATGCGTGCGAGTTGGTCGGCCACGATCTCGGCCTTGAAGCGCAGTTGCGCCTGGTAATCCACGTGCTGCCACTGGCAGCCGCCACAGCCTGCGGGGCCGAAGTAGGGGCAGGGGGGCAC
>Ga0315543_1002814_pt1 | contig 16347 bp, 24 predicted proteins | sample SalMarSW160210MG_2_FD_203098 | JGI IMG/M metagenome (GOLD analysis project Ga0315543, IMG submission 203098) | Salt marsh sediment microbial communities from the Plum Island Ecosystem LTER, Massachusetts, United States - Salt Marsh Sediment SW1601-210 ...
GCGGCGGCATCAATTAGCTACCAATGCGGTTCGAACTGGATACATAGCAGGAAGAAACGCAATACTTGGCAATAAAATTTCTTATGGAGGCACAGTAATGCCTTTCATAACCAAAATTTTTGATTATCAGGTGGGGGCTGTAGGTTTTACTGAAAGAGAGGCTAGAGAGAAAGGAATAGAGACAATATCTACCGTGGTTAATACCCCTTATCTGAGAGAGCCGAGAGGGGGCAAGCCAGCCTGGTATAAGCTTATCGCTGAGCCCAAAACCCAGACGTTGATAGGGGCCCAGTTGATCTCCCAGGAGATAGTATCGGGAACAATTGACAAGCTTGCCGTTGCCATAGCGAATAGAATGCCGCTTGTCAAACTGGTTCAGATTGATAGCTGTTATTCACCTTACGTTCAGGAAGACCAGATAGCGGTTCCGATACAACGTTTGATAGACGGGCTTAGCTAACATAGAAATACTTGGCTAGCTCATTTGAAGACATGTGCCGGCATTGTTAGGGAAAAAGAGCTCACCAAATTCCTGAGCCAGCCTTTCAATAGCGTTTGTTTAACCAGACTTTGATTTGCCCACAATAGAAACTACAGGAGGCACTTTATATTCACTCCTCACTATCTGCGGTAAGCTCTTTTCCAAGGTTCTCTTTTCATACCTAGATAGTCTCTAATCGCTTCTTTCAGCGTATTTGCCGCCAAAAGAGCACAGTGGAGACTCTCTTCAGGAAGCCCCCCTAAGGCATCTAGTATATCTTGTTGCGTAATCTTCTGAGCCTCCAAAACGCTTTTCTCTTTAGCCATCTCGGTAATCATACTGCCCGAGGCAATGCTAGGGCCACAGCCATCTGTCCAAAAAGAAGCATTCATAACCCTGCTATCTCTCACCTTAAGATATATTTCCATGGTATCCCCACAGGAACCAGTTACTCTGCCAAACCCATCGGGAGCGGGAATTTCACCCAGATTTCTGGGATTGAGAAAATGGTCAATCGTTTTCTCCGAGTAGATCTTTTTCATATCCTCCATGACGGATTGCTCCAGTTCTTTGAACGAGTCATCAAATTCCTCTGCCATTTTCTCTACTCCTCTAGAAAAAGATTTCACGGGCCGGACCAACTTGCCTGACTGCTTCTGCAACCCTTGCCTTTAGTGTATCTCTCTCGCTGGCAAAATAAAGGTGGCTCTGGCATTTACAATCGCTCGAGCCAAAGCCAGGAACGTATTGGAATTTTCCAGCTAATGCCTGGGCTAGACAACACTCAACCCTTTCCTCACCCTGGCATAGAATTATCTCCTCAACCTTAGCTTCTTTCAAAAGATAATCAATATGCCAGTGCAGCTTTTTCTCGCCCCGCAGATGGCGAGCTAATCTTGCTCTGAGCCCATTCATAGCTGAACCAACGTAAGCATACGAAGCTTTGGGAAAGGAAACATAGCCCAGCTTGCCTACGGAAATATTCTTTTTGGTATTAAGCTCAAATAGCAGTATATAGCTACCCTTCACTTTTTCCATTTAGAACGGCAAGGACATTAGTAGACATTTCGGATACAGCATCTGAACTATATCTCTCAATTTTTCCTTCGTCACACAACCTGGCTAACTCGGGGTCAATGGGTAACTTCCCCAAAAGAGGAGCTCCGGAAGCCTTGGCCATTTCCTCCCCCTTGCTCCTACCGAAAATTTCCATCTTCTTACCTGTCTCGGGCAATACGAGATAGCTCATGTTCTCCACTACTCCCAAAACTCTAACATTCATCTTTTGTGCCATCCTCACTGCCTTCTTGACTATCATCTCAGTCAACTCCTGGGGGGTAAAAACATCGATTACCCCTGAGATAGGTATTACCTGCAGCACCGTCAATGGGGCATCTCCAGTACCGGGGGGCAGGTCTATCACGAGGCAGTCCAGCTTGCCCCAAAGGACTTCCTCCCAGAATTGCGTGATAGCTTTAGACATGAGAGGGCCTCTCCAGATAACCGCTTCATCCTCACTGGGCAGAAGCAGGTTCATGGCCATAATTTCAATTCCAGACTTCGATAATACAGGCAAAATACCTGTCTCGCTACCACTGGGGCGAGCATCTAAACCAAACATCTTAGGGATACTGGAGCCAGTGATATCAGCGTCGAGTACGCCCACGTCATTTCCTTCCCTAGCAAAATAGGTAGCTAATAAACCAGCTACCAGGGATTTGCCGACTCCCCCTTTACCACTCATGACCGCTACTATTTTCTCAATCTGATTAAGTTCTTTGGGCTTAGCTTCGACAAGGTCGACAGTTACTTCCTCTACCCCGGAAACTTCGCTAACCGCTGCCGCTGCTTTGTCCTTCAGCCAACTATGATGTTGGTCAGGGATAGCAGTCGAAGCCAAATTTATTTTCGCCTTGCCATCCTTAACCTCCGCACTTCGAACCAGGTTCATCTGTATCAAACTACGCATTATCCCAGGGACAAGCACTTTATTCAGCGCTTCTTCTACTTTTGTCTCAATTTGATTCACCAAATCACCTCCTGTTGATAAACTGTTGAGATTCGCCGGCGACTTTTTTCCCACAGTGGTATTCCCACTCCTTCGACCCCTTCCCTTTGACCAAAAAGTTGCTGATAACTTAGAGATATCACTGAAGATATTCGAGTTGAGAGCCGGTATAGGTATTTTTCATAAAAGTCTCCCACTTACCTCTGCTTTCTATGTTACTCTCCTTCCCTTAACAAAGAATATAATTCCTCTACCTGCCTCTTTGTCTCTTCAAGCGACCCATCATTATTAATAACAAAATCGGCAGATTCAATCTTTTCCGCAAGAGGAAGTTGGGATTTTATCCTGCTTTGGGCATCTTTGCGATTCATCCCTTTTTTTTCTAATCGTCTTAATTGAGTTTGTTCACTGGCAGAAACAACGACTACTTTGTCTACAAATATAGGGCGAGTAAGCTCAAACAGTAACGGAATGTCCTTAATAATTAGAGCATCGGGGTCGAGGCTTTTGATCTCATTTGTAATTCTTTCGTCTTCCTTAAACACCTCGGGGTGAACTATCTGGTTCAGCTTTGCCACCTTTTCTCTGTCGGAAAATACCACCTCAGCCAGCTTCTGCCGATTGATGGTCAGGTCTTCATTTAAGAAGTCCCTCCCAAAATACTCTACTATTTCTTTCCAAGCCCTTAAGTGAGGATGAATTACCTCCCGAGCTAACTCATCCCAATCAATTATATAAGCCCCCAGTTCTCTAAAAAATTTGGCTACCGTGCTTTTGCCCGTGCCCACACTTCCTGTCAGACCAACAATAATCATTTGTTCCCTATTTCGCCTCTTTAATCACCTCCTCAGGGTTCAAATTGCTATCGCTGGAAATACTTTTGTCTCCTTTTTATCGTTTGCCTTAATGGTCACATATATTATCGCCTGTTGCTAACTCGCCTTTTATGTAATCCAGAACAGCCTTCTCAGAGTCGTCACCGAGCACGCCAATAACGACTTCAATGTGATTCTCGTTGAAAATCGCTTGGGCTCGGGAACCCATGCCACTAGCTATGACAACGGAAACCCCCTCCTCAGCCAGCCATGCAGGAAGAAAGCCGGGTTGATGTCCTGGTGATGGTATGACTTCCTTCTTCACAATTGCCATAGTTGCTTCATCAATATCAAACAAGGCAAAATGGCTGCAATGGCCAAAGTGGGCAGCTACTTTGCCCTCTGTCACAGGTACTGCGAATCTCATTTGCTATCCCTCCTGCAAGTTTCGTCCAATGAGCAGGGAGGCGTCTCGCAACGCTCTGTCCTGCCACAACAAGTCGTGCCGGGTGTAGAAGTATCAGTCTTCAGAGTATACGATACAGAGAGAACCCTGTCCAGCTTGTAGCTGCTACATACCGGACACTGGACATTTTGGCTGTTAAGGCTGCGGAGGAATATCTCTGAAATCCTACCGCATTCCAAGCATCTGTATTCGTAAATTGGCATCTCTACCCCCTATTTGTCTAGTTTCGCTGAAACAGCCTGCCATAGCTCCTTTATCCGATACGTTACTTTGTTCTCGGAATATTCCACTACCGGCAAACCCTGAACAATTGCCTCAGTCATTACATTATCGAAAGGAATCCTGGCTGCTACCTCTATCCCCTCCTTGCCACAATAGCTTTCAATTTGACAGGTATTCTCTTCATTGAGGTCATATTTATTAACGGAGACTAAAACAGGAACGCCGAAGTGGCGGCAAACGCCAATGACACGCTCAAGGTCATGAATCCCTGAAAGAGTGGGCTCGGTCACCAGCAATGCCAGACTGGCACCCGATAGCGAGGAGATAACCGGGCAGCCTGTGCCTGGAGGACCATCGGTGATGATGTAGTCCAGATTCTCTCTATCGGCGATGAGCTTGGCGTTCTGCCGCACTAGTGCCACCAACTTTCCTGAGTTTTCTTGGGCAATGCCCAACCTGCCGTGGCATAAATAACCGTATTTGGTCTCTGAGATAAACCAATGCCCAGCCATGCTGTCTTCCATAGCGATGGCCTCAACAGGGCAAACTTGGTAACAGAAGCCGCAGCCCTCACAAGAGACTGGGTCGACTTCAAAATCCTTAATGGCCCCAAAGTGGCATAGTTCCTGGCATAAGCCACATTCTGTGCACTTCTCTTCATCGATACAGGCGACTTGCCCACTCCAGAATTCCTTTTCTTCTTTAACCACAGGTTGGAGAAGAATATGAAGGTCGGCAGCATCTACATCACAGTCGGCTAATACCTTACTTTGGGCTAAGGCTGCAAAGGACGCCACTATAGACGTCTTCCCTGTGCCCCCCTTGCCGCTAAGAACCACGATTTCTTTCATTTATTCCTGAGCTTCCTGCTTGCGTCGGGCATGGACTCGGTAGATTTTTTCACCGCTCTCCTGCAAACATTGAGTGCACTGCTCAACTTCCTCAGGCTTAACTTCCTCCAGGCGAACCTCAAAGCCAAGTTCTTTATACATATCCACTACCCTTTTGAGATGTGTTTCGCCATCTATAGCAACTTCCTGCCAGTCCATCATTTTGCCGCCCACCTAGCAGCAATTATACGGTTGATGTCCTGAAAAAGTCTGAGAAACTCCTCACGCCACTCAGGTATCCCTTCTACCAAGGGAATTCCTTTAGAATAGAGCAGGGCGATATTTCTATCTAAAGGGATTTTCAGCAAAATTGGTATCCCTTCTTGATGGCAATATCGCTCAACTTCTTCGTCCCCTACACCAACACGATTAATTACCACCCCACAGGGAATGCCGAGTTTCCTCACCATTTCCACCGCCAGCGAAAGGTCGTTAAGACCAAAAGGGGTAGGCTCGGTCACGAGGAGACAAAAATCGCCCCCTTTTACCGCTTCTATTACGGGACAGGAAGTCCCCGGAGGAACATCGACGATTATTATATTTGTAGGGTCAATATACTTCTTTACCTCCCTAATTACAGGTGGAGCCATGGCTTCGCCAACGTTAAGCTTCCCTTGAATTAATTCCAAATTCCCTGAATCGCCTCTTTCAACTACCCCCATCTCTCTTCCCTCTTCAGTAATAGCAGACTCAGGGCATAGGTAAGAACATGCCCCACAACCATGACATAGTTCGGGGAACACAAGAACTTTTTCCTTAAGCACCGCAATAGCGTTATAGGCGCAGACTTCAGCGCATTTGCCACAATAAGTGCATCTTGTTTCGTCCACCTTGGGGATAGGAATATACACAGGTCGGCTTTGATCCACAGCTAGACGTAGAAGAATATTAGCGTTTGGCTCCTCTACGTCACAGTCCAACAGTTGAACCTTGTAGTTGTCGCTGAGAGAAAGGGCTAAGCTGGTAGCCACCAGCGTCTTTCCTGTGCCACCTTTACCACTGGCAACAGATATTATCATCCTATTCCCGAATCATCTTGGCCCCACACTTTGGGCAGCTCAGGTTATAGCAAGGAACGCCTGCCTGGTGAGGAATCTTTGCCCCGCAGCTAGGACACACGCAATCACCGCTGGGACCTGCGCCAGGGCGGTTTCCACCCATTCTGCCCCTACTCCCGCCACGTCCTAATCCCCTGCCGGTTCCTGGACCTTGCCCATAAGGGCCTGTACCATCTCCTCTAGGCATAATTCACCTCCGCCAAGAATTGGTTTTGCTTTACCCCATCGGCGGCAGCCCACAGACTCCAGAACTACAAGTTGGGCAACTCACCTCTGAGGGTTCGGTTCCACTTGAGCCGCGGCTAAAAAACGAGGAAAAAAGTCTTTTGGGTTCGCCAGCATGGCATTTGGGACAACTCAAACTGGAACCATCTTCACCAATAGCTTGACGGACTTCAAATTTATGCCCACAGTGCACACACTGGTATTCATAGATTGGCATATCTTAGCCCCCTTTCTCCAGCTCTTCAAGACGGCGCTGGATTTCATTTAGCTGTTGGCTCATCGCTTGAGCCTGGTTTTTAAGCATCTCTACTTCCTGCTCCGAGCTCATGGCTTGAGGTGGCGGCTCTGCCATGGGCATTGTTCCCCCCATTCCCATGCCACGACCCATGCCCATTCCTCTGCCCATGCCACGACCCATGCCCATTCCTCTACCCATTCCCATGCCGGGAGTAGCTCCCATCCCATAATGGTCGCCTACACTGGGTTGAGAGCTTGATTGAAATCTCCCTGCTTTAAACGCTTCGATAGCGTCCTTTATCCCGCCCGAAACACCGGTGATTACTTGAATCCCCGCTGCCGAAAGGGTTTGGTAAGCATTGGGCCCACAATTACCTGTGAGCACGACCTCAACCCCTTTGCTGGCAATCATCTGGGCAGTGCTGATGCCTGCCCCGCCAGCAGCTATAGCATTAGAGTTATCCAAGGGCTCAAAGTCCATGCTCTGGGGGTCAACGATAATGAAGTATTGACACCGCCCAAAACGAGGGTCTACCTCAGCATCCAAGCTAGGAGCTGTTGCTGACAATGCAATTTTCATGATGCACCTCTTTCCAATTTAGTCCGTCTCCAGTTCCTTTATTCTAGCATCTATTTGCTCCAACTGTCCCTTTATTGCTTCCGCCTGGCTCTTCAGGAAATCCAGTTCTTGTTCGCGGGTCATCTGTGGAGCATAAGGATCGGCTCCTGGCACTGCCCCCATAGGTGCTCCGGCATAACCATATGGCATAGCTCCCGGATAAGCTGTTCCTCCATAAGGCACCGCCCCCGTAGGTGCCCCAGCATAACTATATGGTGCAGCCCCTGCATAAGGCATGCCCATTCCAAACCCGTATCCCCTTCCAAAGCCATATCCCCTGCCGAAACCATACATGCGCCCTATACCCCAAGGGCTGCAAAAACCTCTCCTTCCTCCCGTCATTGGGCCCATTCCCCGTGGTCCCGTTCCATCAAATCCTGGCATAATTCACCTCCTTCTCAATTTAAATATTATATACACAAACTTCACTTCTCTACTTGCGAAGCTCCTCCAGCCTCTTCATAATTACATCTAACTCACTCTCCAACGCTCCAGCCTGGTTTCTCAAGAAATCCAGCTCCTGCTCCCGGGTCATTTGCGGAGCATAGGGATCTGCTCCCATAGGTGCCCCGGCATAACCATATGGCATAGCTCCAGGATAAGCTGTTCCTCCATAAGGCACAGCCCCAGGGCTACCATAAGAGGGATAGGGCGGTGGGACAGGCATTCCTGCAGCTCCACTGAGGAAATAGCCACATCTAGGCAATCCTCCTCTTCCTAGGCCAACATAAGGCCAGGGGGGAGAGCTTCCTCTAAAACCGAATCCCCATCCCCCTCCTCCTCCCCTCCCAAATCCTCTACCATATCCATTAGGCATTTCTCACCTCCTTTCTATTTCCGAAGTTCTTCAAGCCTCTTTCTCACTCCGTCCAATCCGCTAGTCAGATATCTTTCCTGCTCTTCAAGCATGGCTATCTCTTCTTCCTTGGGCATAGCTCCCCAAGAGTAACCATAGCCTCCATAGGGATACCAATAAGGCATTCTATACCCATGCCATGCCCACGGATGCCAGAATCTATGCCAAGGCCACATTTTATCACCTCCTTAGGAAAATCTAAAACTTACCACCGCGGGTACCCATAAGGTCCCCATCTTCGCAAGCCACGACCGAAACCGCGGCCAAAGCCACGACCAAATCCATAGCCCCACCTAGGCCATACCGGCGTTAAATTACCGTAACTATAAGGTTGTGGGTAACCATACGTTGGACTGGCGAAGCCCGGCCTGGCAAAACCAGCGCATAAGCCCATGCCTCTTCCGGTCATCGGCCCTAGCCCCATCGGCCCAGTTCCATCTCCAAACGGCATCTCCATCACCTCCTTTCTTTTTTATTTATTACCGGCACCTGCCACCGCGAAATCTCTTGCCATATTCTCTGCCTGCAGCAAATGGAGGCAAAGGCATGGGCTGGATATTCCCACTGAAGCACACCGGGCAAGACAAAGGAAGCCTCTGTGCCATTGCCTCAAAAGGAACATTCCACTCATGCCCATCGTTGCCACATCTAAAGCGACGCTGGGGAAGCTCAAAGTTGCCTCCTTCGATTTGAATCGCCTTGCCGTTAGTCAGAGCATCAGCCAGCTTTTTCCGAGCCGATTCCAATATGCGATGGAAAGTCGGCCTGGAAATTCGCATCTGCTGCGCGCATTCCTCTTGTTCCAGCCCCTCTAAATCCTTAAGTCGGATAGATTCAAGCTCCTCAAGTGAAAGGCGAACACCCTGTAAAGTATTTGCCGGAATCCCTACCGGCCTAAAAAAGCCTACATTCGGCAACTGAGCAACACATCGCAACTTTTCGGGCCTAGCCATTAAAAACCACCTTATTTTTGCTACGAATTTTGAACATATGTCAATAATAATGATAATAGATCTTGTCAAAATTGTCAAATTTTGACCATAGCCACCGCTTGGTGATACAAATTAAAATATGGATTGCGTAGAACTTTCCCCTAGCCTCTCCCACTGCATAGAAACTACAGCCAGAGAGGAATTCTGGAACTCGGTAAACCAATATATGGAAATCGGTCGCGAGGACAAAAAACTTGAGGAAAAGATTGAGCTTCTCAAAGCCTTCCTGGAATCAATGGACTTTAAAAAGCTCCGCAGCCAAAGCGAGAGATACTTAGTAGAGGGAAAGCAGGTTAAATTTGTAATCTGCCGGAAAAAGGATAAGATAAACTATGAAATGGTGGTAACTGAAGAGTCTGAGGCATAAGGGAGTCCCCTCCCTCAGTTTCCCGATGAAGGAATCTATTCCTTCATACCTCTTCTAAAGCCTCGGTAATCTAGCTCTTTGCTTTTAGATTAAAGGCACAGACTGAGCAGCTCTTCCCTCCGCTCCGCCGATAAAGCCCAAACCTCAAAAGTGAGGGCAAAACTTTTCAATCGCTGACTTTGGAACAGCCTGGTCACCGTTGACCAAAAACCATGTTGCTGCTAGAATATGAAGGTTCAAAGTAAGGCTGTATTGAAGACAGTACATACCTATTGAAAGGAGGGCGATGTGATTTCGTTCAGCCCCACAGAAGAACAACAAATGATTGTGACCATGGTAAAGCAGTTTGCCAGCGATGAGATGCGCAAAATCTACCGGGAATGCGATGAGAACGGTGAGATTCCTGACAGTGTTATAGATACTGCCTGGAAGATGGGGCTTATTTCCAGCAGTATACCTGAGGACTACGGCGGATCTGGCGGGGAGCACTCGGCTATCACAGGTTCGCTGATAGGCGAGGAACTGGCCTGGGGTGACCTCTCCATGACAATGCATATCCTCTGTCCGGCTTTGTTTGCCTACCCTGTCCTGGAAATGGGCAGTGAGACGCAGAGGAAGAAATATCTACCGCTTGTCTGCGATGAAACGTACAAGGCAGCTACCACTGCGCTCATTGAGCCACGCTTTGGTTTTGACCCTTACTCCCTGTCAACCGTTGCCCAACTTGACGGCAATGAGTATGTTCTTAATGGCGAGAAGTGCTATGTGCCCCTGGCTGCTGAGGCTGACTTGCTGCTCGTCTATGCCAGGGAAAATGGCAGCAGCCAGGGTTTCATCATTGAAAAAGGTACAAAGGGGCTTGATGTTGGCGAGCGGGAGAAGAATATGGGCATAAAGGCTTTGGCCACATACGAGCTTAGCCTGAAAAACTGTCGTGTTCCTAAGGAGAATCGGTTGGGTGGTCAGAAGGGATGTGATTTTGACCGTATCATGAATTGCTCACGGGTAGCACTGTCGGCAATGGCAACAGGGGTAGCCAAGGCCGCCTTCGAATACTCGAGGGACTATGCCAAGGAGCGCGTTGCCTTCGGGGAGCCCATCGCCTCCCGCCAGGCAATCGCTTTTATGCTTGCGGAGATGGCAATTGAAATCGATGCTACCAGGTTAATGACCTGGGAAGCTGCCTGGAAGTTGGACCGAAAGGAAGAGGCGACTAAAGAAGCGTCTCTGGTGAAGGCGTATGCCGACGATATGGTCATAATGGTAACTGACCGTGCTGTACAGATTCTGGGCGGGCATGGTTATGTTCGCGAGCATCCAGTAGAGCTTTGGCTTAGAAATGGTCGAGGATTCGTTACTTTTGACGGCATGGCTATAGTATAAAAGGAGTGTTGCCAATGATAGATTTTGAACTGACGCCAGAACAGCAAGAAGGGATAAAGGCTGCTCACGAGGCTGCAAAAGAGTTATTTCGGCCTGTAAGTCGCTATTACGATGAGCATGAACATGAAAGCCCGCAGGAACTAATCGACAATATTTGGAAGAGAAGAAGTGAAGGCTTATTCGACCTGGGCATGGATGCAACAGCGGCTCTTAGAATCGAAGAGCTATGCTGGGGAGACGCCGGCCTTTTCTTATGTATTCCCGGTCCGGCACTCGGAGGAGCCGCCGTTTTCTCCTCGGGTACAAGAGAGCAAATGGAACGTTTTCTGGGTGGCTTCAATGAAGGCGCGCCGAAATGGGGTGCCATGGCGATGACAGAGCCAGGATGTGGCTCGGATACCGCTGCTATCAGTGCCACCGCTGTGCGTGATGGCGACGAATGGGTGCTCAATGGTGAGAAGATTTTTGTCACTATGGGCAAACGTGCCCTAGAAGATTCCGACGGCTTTGTGGTAGTTTGGGCGACTGTGGATAAATCAGCAGGACGAGCTGGTATGAAGTCTTTCGTGGTACCAGCAGGAACCCCAGGGATGAGAGTGGAAAAGCTAGAGAAAAAGCTTGGGATCAAAGCCAGTGACACGGTTACTATCATTTTCGATAATTGCCGTATTCCCTTCGAAAACATACTTGGCAGCCCGGAGGTCAGAAAAACTGAAACCAAAGGTTTCAGAGGTGCAATGGCAACTTTTGATGCCACACGACCTATTATAGCTGCCCAGGCTCTGGGTGTCGGACGTGCTGCCCTAGATTTTATTAAAGAAACACTGGAGAATGAAGGCATAAAGATACACTATGGCACACCTAGGCAGAAGCTTACTGCCCTAGAACGGGATATAATAGAAATGGAAGCGAATTATAAAGCGGCCAAGCTACTTACCTTGCGGGCTCTATGGATGATGAGCCAGCTTCAACCCAATAGCCTAGAGTCATCAATGGCTAAGGCAAAAGCCGGCCTTGCCGTTACCAAAATCACTCAGAAAGCAGTTGAGATTATGGGGCCACTCGGCTATTCTCGAAAGTACCTACTGGAGAAGTGGATGCGCGATGCCAAGATAAATGATATCTTCGAAGGAACGGGGCAGATTAATATGCTTATCACGGCCCGAAGAACTCTCAACTATTCAAGAGACCAGCTTAAATAAAAGGTAGTATGTCAAAGAGCTGACATTTCTCTGAGATTCTCCTTGACAGGGAATCAGCCTCAGGAAAAGCCAAATTCCCTGTTTCTTCAACTAGAAGTGCCCAGTAGAAGTCTCTGGGGCATGGAAGAGACAACGCTGAGAAGGCCTTTGATTTACCTTCTCATTACTATCCCCAAAATTAATTTCCCCATATCAACCAAGAGTTTAGTTATTTCCCCTTCTTCTTGTAATCAGGGCACCAAGTGGCGTTGGGGCGCTCAGGACGATGACAAGCAGTTCTCCAGTTCCATTGACAACTGTCACAGAGGAAAATATTCGTACCCAAGGCTTTTTTGATCCCTAGTTTGAATTTGTCTAGCCAGTTGGGCTTGCTTCGCTTCTTCACTTCATTCGGAGTGGCAGCCAGGGCAATAATATTCCCTAGATGTCCTTAGATAGAGTGGCTAAGAATTCAGCATTATTCTTTGTCTTAGCTAGCCTTTCCAAGATCCTTTGTGTAGCCTCACCATGATTAGTTGAATCACTCTCTATCATACTAATCACACGCCTGAGCAGCCATATTTGTTTCAAGGTATTTTCATCCAGCAAAAGCTCTTCCCTCCTTGTGCCGCTAGGCATAATATCTATAGCCGGGAAGACCCTTCGCTCAGATAATTTTCTATCTAAGTGGAGTTCCATGTTACCTGTTCCCTTAAACTCTTCATATATGAGGTCATCCATACGGCTGCCGGTATCCACGAGGCAAGTAGCAATGATGGTTAGACTCCCCCCCTCCTCACTATTGCGAGCAGTACCGAAGAAGCGTTTGGGGGGATGCAGGGCTGTTGAATCAATACCACCAGATAAAGTACGCCCGCTAGGGGGCAGGGCTAAGTTGTAAGCTCTTGTAAGTCTGGTAATGCCGTCAAGGAGCATGACCACATCTTTGCCCATTTCTACTAGCCTTTTGGCTCTCTCTAATGCTAATTCCGCTACCCGCGTCTGGCTTTCTACCGGTTCATCGAAGGTGGCAGCAATAACCTCGGCCTTAACTGACCTCTTCATATCAGTGACCTCTTCGGGTCTTTCTCCAATAAGGCAAACCATGAGGTGAATATCATTGTAGTTAATAGTTATGGCGTTGACAATTTTTTGAAGAAGCACAGTCTTGCCTGCCTTAGGTGGTGATACAATAAGCCCTCTTTGCCCCCGGCCTATAGGTGCCACCAAGTTGATTAGACGACTGGATAACTCATCTGACGTTGTTTCCAGATTGATGAGTTTATTTGGGAAGGTGGGCGTCAGCGAACCGAAATTGCGGCGTGTTCTTGCTAGTTCAGCGTCGAGTTCATTGATACTCTCTACTCGAAGTAAGCTGTAGTATTTCTCGCTTTCTTTAGGAGGTCTAGCCTGGCCACAAATAGCATCGCCGTCTCTTAAGTTGAAACGGCGGATCTGGGAATTTGATACATAGACATCATTAGCACCACGCCGGAAAGTATCCTGTCGTAGGAAGCCGTAGCCCTCGCTGATGGTTTCCAGGATGCCTGTTATAAACATATTTCCCTCTTGCTGTGCTTCCGCTTGCAGGATGCGGTGGATAAGCTCGGACTTCTTCAAAGCAGAGTAGCCGATGATGCCACACTCCTTAGCTATCGCCTCCAGTTCATCCCGATTTTTGCTTTCTAGTTGCGCCATAGTTAACATAGTAACCTCTTTTTAAATACCTTTCCTTTTTATATCCATGGTTTTGGGGGCTTTTACAGTAATTCCTCTTTTGCCATAACCTTCTTCCAGTCATTCCTAAAACGCTCAATGCCGATATCTGTTAGAGGGTGTCGTATCATCTGTAGTAATACCTCGTAGGGCACTGTGGCAATATGAGCACCAATTTTGGCTGCCGTTAAGCAATGTTGAGGATGCCTGATACTAGCGGCGATAACTTGAGTTGGTAGTTGATAACGATGCAGGCATTCCACAATGTCAGCCACCACTTTCATACCGTCCTCACCGATGTCATCCAATCTGCCCACAAAAGGGCTCACAAAAGCGGCCCCCGCTGCTGCCCCCAGCAAAGCCTGGTTCAAAGTGAAGCATAAAGTGAAATTCACTCTTATATTTTCACCAGCCAGCACCGAGGTGGCCTCCACTCCTTCAAGGCTAGCAGGTATCTTCACCACAATGTTCTCCCCCCATTTAGCTATTTCTCTGGCCTCAGCTACCATTGTTTGGACATCCTGGCTCAATACTTCAGTGGATACTGGTCCAGGAACAATGGAGCAGATTTCCTTGACTAACTTCTCATAATCAACCTTGCCTTCTCGCGATACAATGCTAGGATTGGTGGTCACGCCTGTAACCACCCCTAGTCGCACCCCATGTCGAATATGCTCCATATTGGCAGTATCTAAAAATATCCTCATCTTCTCAATTTAAAGGTAGGCTTGTTTGAGCACCTTCAACGAGTGTCTCCTTGGCTGCCCCAATAAACCCTAGGAACAGGGGGTGGGGAGAATCAGGCCGAGATTTGAACTCAGGGTGAAATTGGCAAGCAAGCATCCAAGGATGATCTCGTAACTCAGTAATTTCCACTAATCTCCCATCCGGGGATAATCCAGAGGGTACAAGACCAGCTTCCTCTAATGGCTGGCGGAAATGATTGTTAAATTCATAACGGTGGCGATGCCTTTCATGGACCACGTCAGTGCCATAGGCACGAGCTGCTGTTGTTCCCGCTACCAAATGACAGGGATAAGTCCCGAGCCTCATAGTCCCTCCCTTTTGCTCCACGCCATGCTGCTCAGGGAGCAGGTCGATGACAGGATAATCACTGTTGGCATCGAACTCAGTTGAATTTACCCTTTCGCTTTGGAAAACCCAACGACCAAATTCAATGACCATAACTTGCATCCCCAAGCATAAACCCAAGTAAGGGAGTTCCCTTTCTCGAGCAAATTTGGCAGCTTTTATCATGCCTTCAATTCCTCGATAACCAAAGCCACCAGGAACAATTATACCCTGAACTTGCCTCAGCTTATCATCGGCCATGCCATCCAATTGCTCTGAGTCTAACCATTCTATCTTCACTGCACGATCATGAGCTAGCGCCGCATGGCACAATGCTTCGCGCACTGAGTAATAAGCGTCTCGGAGCCCCACGTATTTGCCTACCAACCCAATGATTACAGGCTCTTTAGGAGCTTTCAGCCTGGCTACCATGTCCCGCCATTCTTCTAGATTGCTTTTCCGCTCCCTTAATCCCAATCGGCTAACTATGAATTCCCCTAACCCGGCATCCTCAAGCAGCAGGGGCACCTCGTAGATGGTTTCGCTGGTAACCAGGGAGATAACCGCCTCTTTATCTACATCGCAAAATAGCGATATTTTGTCCTTTATCCCTTCAGATATTTCCTTATCGCTGCGACACAGTATAACATCGGGCTGAATGCCGATTCTCCTTAGCTCGTTGACGCTATGTTGAGTTGGCTTGGTCTTTAGCTCATCGGTGGCAGCGATGTGTGGCAAAAAGGTGACATGAATATATAGCACATTATCCCTGCCTTCATCCTTTCTCATCTGCCTTATAGCTTCCAGGAAGGGTTGCCCCTCAATATCTCCCACAGTGCCGCCAACTTCAACAATAATCAGCTCAGCCTGAGATATTTCGGCTACTTCTCTTATCCGTCTTTTTATTTCATTGGTTACGTGGGGAACCACCTGAATTGTGCCTCCCAAAAAATCTCCTCGCCTCTCCTGAGCAATGACCGAAGAATAGACTTGACCTGAAGTGACGTTAGAAGCTTGGGTCAGCTCCACTCCAATAAATCTCTCATAATGTCCTAAATCCAAATCAGTCTCGGCACCGTCTTGAGTAACAAACACTTCACCGTGTTGGTAAGGGGACATCGTCCCCGGGTCAACATTCAAGTAAGGATCAAGCTTCTGCACAGAGACAGATATGCCGCGGCTTTTCAATATTTTGCCGATAGACGCTACTGAAATTCCCTTACCTACAGAACTAACCACGCCACCAGTAATGAAAATATACTTACTCACTGCTCATTACAAGAGTATAAAGAAAGCCAAATCTTGTAGGTCGATCCTAGGAGGTGAAGCAAACCAGAGTTTCTTTCATTATAAAAGGTAAGATTCTAAATTGTCAAGTCCGTGTACTCGTTCATATGATTAGTGACACCTCTTTTTGTCATTGCGAGGAACGAGATTCCTCGCTTACGCTTCGGAACAGGCTCCACAATCCCTCCTTCTGCCTCTGCGAGGAGCCGAAGGTGACGAAGCAATACCCGCGGAGGTTATGGGATTGCCACGCACCGACAAGTCGGGGCTTGTAATAACACAGGAGGTTACTTCTCAACGTTACAAACCCAATAAGTGTCACCCACCTATCTGAACAAACTCCCTACGACTAGCTTGTAGGCTGCCAGAAATCTTTGATTACCCCCTGTTTTTTCCATTCTTCGATTTGTTCATTAGAATACCCGAACCTCTTCAGGATTTCTACACTGTTTTCTCCTAGCGCAGGAGCTCCT
>Ga0315543_1002815_pt1 | contig 16345 bp, 10 predicted proteins | sample SalMarSW160210MG_2_FD_203098 | JGI IMG/M metagenome (GOLD analysis project Ga0315543, IMG submission 203098) | Salt marsh sediment microbial communities from the Plum Island Ecosystem LTER, Massachusetts, United States - Salt Marsh Sediment SW1601-210 ...
GAAGATTAAATCCCCGGTATTTTGAATATTTTGCCATAGTATTAACAGGCTGATTACAAGAGATGAAAGAAAAACCGGCAACTAAACCAGAACTTAATGTACCTGTTGTTTTGATAAAATCTCTTCTTTTCATAATTTAAAGTGCCTAAAGTTTTGAATGCCTAAAGTGCCTAAAGTTTCAACTTCTTACCGATTGATGTGAAAATAGCTAATATTTGAGTAGCTTCAGATAACAATAACTGTATTTTTTCTGACCCGATCCAATTAATTTCTTTAATTAACGTGAGTTCGAGATAAAACAATAGCTATTTTTTCAAGAATGTTCACTGACATCAATTGTTTTTAGTAGTCCTCGCCGGACAGGCATTTCTTTTCTCCTTTGATGAGAAAAGAAATCAAAAGAATCAAGAAAAACCTAGTCAGCCCACAAGCTACGGCCCACCCGATATCGCAGGTTTTTCACCTACCGCACATGCCTGAACAAACTATAGTAGTAAATAGAATGAATTGGTTAATCATAAAGAGAAAAAGAACTGAGCGAGCGTTGAAAAAAATGCGTGCTACATGTGATAAGATTGCTATGGAATGTGGTCAAGCTTATTTTTTTCTGGATTTCCTGCCTGACTGCGCACGGCAGGCAGGTTTGTTTACTTTTTCATCAATGGAACCGAACGAAGTGAGTTCATGAACACAAAATAAACATAGGGTGAATAAAAAGTAAGAGCCCTCCCGGCTTGAGGGAAAATATCTTATATAGCGTGAATCGAAATAATATTATCTTGTTAATGCTTTATTATCAATTATTTCCAGATTGATTGAAGGTTTTTTGGGAAGAAACGAATATGCAATTAGGTCCGCAAGCAGGTTTGTAATGAAATTAGCAAAGCTCCTGTGCCTGGAATGCTCTATTTGCTAAATTCAAAAACTTATTGTTAATGACTCATTTGTGAATTAAGTTTTCTTCAAAAGAAAAATTGTATTACATTTGGCCTCCTGAAATAAAAAAAATAGTATATGGGTAAAGGCGATAAAAAAACAAAACGGGGTAAAATCATTAAAGGTTCTTACGGAGTTAAAAGAAGAAGGAAAAAGGAAAAAACAAAAAAGTCACCGATAATTTCTACCGCTAAAGCAGCTCAGAAAAAAGTTGCTCCAAAGAAAACGATACCTAAGAAAGAGGAAGTTGTAGTCGAAGAGCTCATAGTTCAGGAAGAAGTAAAAGAAGTGCAGACAAAGGAACAAGAGAGAAAAAAAACGCAGGAAGAAGTAAAGGAGAAAAAACAGGAAGAAATTCCTGCCGGTGAAGAACAAAAAGAAGAAAAGGTCGTGAAAGATGCAGGTAACAAACCTGAAACAAAAAAAACCAGGCCGGTAACAGAGAAGGAAGAAGTGAAAAAAGAATCCGCCGCCAAAGAAAAAGTTAAAGCATCCGATAAATCCGAAGAAAAGCCCGGCAAAAAAGAAAAAGAAGCCGAAAAAGCAAAAAAGACAAAGATAACGAACAACCAAAAAAAACTTGCAGCCAAGCCAAAAGCCAAGAGTGAACCCAAAGATCTTACCGAAGAAAAACAAGAAGGAGATAAATCAGAGCAAGTCGTGGTAAAATCGACTACAAAACCGAAGACAAAACCCAAAGATCTAACAGAGGAGTAAGAGAAGGTTAATGAAGAATAGCATATTATACACTTTAGAATCAAATTTCAAATGCTGCCTTTGTTCAAGCAGCATTTTTCACATAAAAATAGAGTGAGATTTGCGAGCTATATATGATAAATAGAAATGTATAATTTTATTTATCCCGAATTAATCAATAGGAGTTCAGAATGAACGTACTATTGATTCCATGAGGGTAACCCCGATTTAGTAAATGTTTGAAGGATTTTATAAAATCCTGAATTACATTTACTAAATCGATTATGCATTTTCTAGTGCGTAATTTGGGTTTATCAGAACACAGATTAATTTAAAACCGCACAATTTATTTTGGTATATTATTATTAATATAAGGTTCCAATTTTTTTGCCGGATTAATGATTAAGCTTGTTTCAACCAATTTTTCAGCCTCAATGCGCCTCGTTTTTTTCAAAGATTCCTTACAGTTGTCATTATTGCTATTGTACTCAGGTACCAATTCCCTGAAAAATTCGACAACTTCCTGTTTCGATAAACGATAAAGGTTAAGATTTTTCATTTTATACTCTGAATAAAATACAATTACAGAATCTTCAGCAATAACAATCAATCCCTCTTTTGTGGTATTGAATGTATCCACTGAAATTCAATACCTGATATAAAAAAAAACCGGAAAATTCAGAGTAAATAAACTGAAAATCCGGTGAAGACAATCCTGGTTTTGAAAATCAGACCTCCTTTACGGATAAGGTAGTTCCGGTAAAAGTATGTTTATATCGTGATCCAACTATTATCAATTCATCATTTGTATAGTGAATTCACAGATTAAAAGAATGATATATATCTACTCCAGGATTAGTCCTCAGGCTCAAACAGAATAAGAGATGAGATTAGAATAAACAGGCCATACATACAAGCCATTATGCCCAGAATGAAAAATACTTCTCTTTTTTCATGCATCCTTAATGCAATCAGAAGAAATGCCATTACAAAGGATAAAATGCCGGAAATAAGTTCAAACCACCAGTTTATAATACTTTCGTGTATTAATACAATGGATTCTACTGCCTGTAATACTCCGGTATACAAAAACCAGACAGCCAAAACAAGGACAACCGACTTAGATGATATTTCAGGTACTAACCATAACATGATACCAAATGAAAAATCAATTAAACCTCCAACAAGCATCCATTGCCAATTCAAATGATGTCTGTTAAAAATGGCCGACTGTATCATTAAAAGGCCACTTGCAATGGCAAAAAGTTCAAAAATTTTGATAAATCTGATTTTACTTTCGTAGGAAGGCAGGAGTAATGCAAATACTCCCATAGTGATAATCAAAAGACCTCTAAGAGTAAGCAGATACCAATGTTTATATAATTTTGTATGTTTTTTCATAATGAATGCGAATAAAAAGATTTAATACTAATTTAGGCAAATGAAAATTATTTATACAACTTAGTACACTAAAAATTATATCAATAAAAAAAAGAAAATCCCTGTTGCTATCGAAGCTATACCAGAAGCAAATTAATCGTATAATTCATGTTCTCACAAATTAAATATCTCTTAAAATATTATCTGTACTGGCTATTTTTTTTTATCATCCTGAAAATTATTTTCCTTATTTATTATCATGAAAAATCATTGGAAATTCCGGATCTGTGGGGAAAAATTTTTCTGCATGGTTTCAAACTGGATTTATCTGCCTCGGCTTATATAATGCTGATTCCATTGCTCACTGTTTTGATTTTTCATTTTTATCAGCCACTTCAATCACACCGAATCATTAAGATTTACACCTGGTTGATACTTGTTGTTATTTCCTTTCTGGCTGTTGTTGATCTGGCACTTTATCGTGAATGGGGATATAGGATGGACGCAACACCACTTCTGTATATCACAAAGCCAAAAGAAGCATTTGCATCGGTTTCTCTCTTATTCATTCTGAGCCATTTATTAATTGCTGCAGCAATGGTCGCTGCCTTTGTATATCTTTTTCAAATCACTTTTGCTGCTAAATCTTTTGAAGGAAAAAAATCCCTTCGGTCGTTTATCTCAATATTTTTATTTCTTGTATTCCTGTTTCTTCCCATTCGTGGAGGATTGGGAGTATCTGTAATCAATATCAGTTCGGCATATTTCAGTGATAATACTTTTGCAAACCATGCAGCGATTAACCTTCCCTGGAATATTGGGTTTTCATTGACGAATTTTGAAATCTCTGATAATCCTTATCAGTTTTTTCCTGTAGACGATGCTGAAAAATTAGCTTCATCATTTACTAATAGCGAAAATTCATACCCGCAGATCATCAAAAAAGGGAAACCCAATATTATTCTTATTGTTCTAGAAAGTTTTTCAGCTAATGCAACAGGCTGTCTGGACGGACAAATTCAGGTTACGCCCAGCCTGGATTTGCTTGCAAAAGAAGGTATTCTGTTTTCAAGAGTCTATGCCAGTGGAGACAGAACAGATAAGGGGATGCTGGCCATTTTCAGCGGGTATCCGTCTCAACCTACAACCTCTATTATCAAATTTCCAAACAAAACTCAAAATCTTCCCGGTCTTCCAAAAACACTAAAAAAATATGGGTATAGCACGTATTTTTATTATGGAGGAGATATCAATTTTGCCAATTATAAATCCTACTTAATGAATGCAGGTTTCGAAACCTTTGTTTCAAAAAATGACTTTCCGGGATCAAAGAATATCTCCAAATGGGGAGTTCCTGACGAGCATTTATTCACTAAAGCACTGAAGGATATAAGTTCACTTAAGAAACCCTATCTTCTTTCTTTGTTCACCTTAAGCAGTCACCCCCCCTTCGATATACCTATGGAACCTTATTTGGAAGGGGAAAGTGAAGAAATAAAGTTCTGTAATTCTGTTTACTACACCGATCATTTCCTTGGTAAATTTATTCATGATCTGGAATATGGAAAACATCTTGGAAATACCCTTGTTATCATCATCTCGGATCACGGTAGTGTCTGGCCTGGAAATTTAGACTTCAACTCGGCACAAAAATATCATATCCCGATGATCTGGTATGGAGATGTCTTATGCACCAAAGACACATTGGTATCTGTTATTAGCAGTCAGACAGATCTGGCCAAAACGCTTCTTTCTCAGCTCAAAATAAATTCGGATAACTATTTGTTTGGTAAAAATATTTTTTCTGTAAATCCACCGATGCAAGTAGTTTACACGATCAACAACGGCTTTGGTTTTGTATCCGATTCCCTGGAATTCATATACAACCGGCAACCAGATCAACCTATTGTACGAAAAGGGAAATTACAAACAGAAAAACTAATGGAAGCCAAAGCATTTTATCAGTTGCTTTATGATGACCTCCTAGACAGATAATATGCTGGAAAAGATGATTTTTCAAAATTTCAGGCAAAATTATATCAATTGTTTCTTCATCAACTATAAATTAGAATGAAAAATTGTTATCATATCATCCCGTATGATAGTAAAAAAATATTTAACTTAAGGTGGAACAAAAAACATATCCGGCAATGGTTTTTTATCACAGAGCTCTTAAAATAATTTTTCTTTATGTATTGCTATATATAAGCTATACAACATCGGCACAAGATTTTCAGGATACTATACTTTTTGAAGAAGATCCATTCAATGAAATGAATGTGTCAATTTCTGATAACGTCACAGAAACAGATTCCTATAACCTGCAGGTCGAATCTGCAGTAATAACTGAGACGACTTTGGATACGGCTTTTATTGACTCATCTTCAGGATTTATTCAGACAGAAACCAAAAAAACTGCAGATACCATTCGTGATGAAGCAAATTTAACTGCTTTACCAGAAAAAAAAGAATCTGTTACTGCAAAGAAGATCCGCTTTTATCAAAAATGGTGGTTCACACTTATCCTAATATTACTTGTCAGTCCATTTGCCTATAAGTTTCACCTGGATATTGTTGAAAAAATAAAAGATCGTGAGAAAGAAATAAAGAAACAAAACAAAGAACTCCAATCGCTTCTTAAAGAACGCGAAATGGACTTTGAAAAAAAGGAACTGGAATATAAGGATAAGTTTGAAAAAGAAGAAGAACTTAAATTTCAAGCCGTTGGTCTGTCAAAGTTTTCAGATATTATCTCAAAAAACAAGGAAGATCTGAAAAAGCTGGGACAGCATCTTATCTATGAACTTGTAGGCTATATCAGTGGCAATTCAGGTGTAATTTACCTCTTAAATGAAGATAAAAATACTTTGCAGGTACTGAACTCATATGCAACAGATCAGACCAAGATAAAAAGTACCTTCAAACCAGGGGAAGGATATATTGGAACGTGTTTTAATGAAGGAAAGACAATGGAGTTGGAAAACATACCTGATACCTATACTAAAATAGAATCCGGTTTGGGAAAAAGTTCACCAAAGAATATAGTTTTCATACCCCTCGTCCAGGATGAAAATAAACTCGGTGTTATTGAGATAGCTTCTTTCCATAAACTGGAAAATTATAAAATTGAATTTATTGAAAAACTTGCCTACAATATTGCATCTGCTATTGCCATTCAATCTGCAACAGATAAAATGAAACTCATGCTAGAACAGTCGGAAGCACAAACTGAAGAATTGCATGCACAGGAGGAAGAATTGAGGCAAAATATGGAGGAAATGCAAAGTGTCCAGGAAGAATTGCAGCGACAAAAAGACGAATTGACGCAGGAAAAGACCCTCATGGATACTTTGCTTGTCAATGCAAAAGAATCTATTTATTTTAAAGACAAGGAAAGCAGATTTATCAAAGCCAGCAACTCCATGGCAAAACTTTTTAAGGTCAAAAAAGTAGAAGATCTATATGGGAAAAATGATTTTGATTTTTTCACCGAAGAACATGCAAAACCTGCATTTGAAGATGAAATGAACATCATCAAAACAGGAAAACCCATCCTGGATAAAAGAGAAAAAGAAACCCATGCCGACGGAAGAATTACATGGGTGAATACTTCCAAAATGCCATTATACAATGAGAAGGGTGAGATTGTGGGAACATTTGGAATATCAAAAGATATAACCAACGCCGTTGAAATGGAACAGGAAGTTAAACAACGGAATGAAGAACTGCAGTCACAGGATGAGGAGTTGCGACAAAATCTTGAAGAGATGCAGACGGTACAGGAAGAGTTGGAAAGACAAAAGAACAAGTTGGCACAGGAAAAAGCACTGATGGATACCTTGCTCAACAATGCCAAAGAGACTATTTATTTCAAAGACAAGGAAAGCAGGTTTATCAAAGTCAGTAAATCCATGGCAAAACTATTTAAGGTCAAAAAAGTAGAAGATCTATATGGGAAAAGTGATTTTGATTTTTTCACCGAAGAGCATGCAAAACCAGCTTTCGAAGATGAAATGAACATCATTAAAACGGGAAAACCTATCATTGATAAACTTGAAAAAGAAACCCATGCCGACGGAAGAATCGCATGGGTAAGCACATCGAAAATGCCTCTTTATAATGAGAAGGGTGAAATCGTCGGTACTTACGGAATTTCCAAAGATGTTACAAAATCGATGGAGATGGAGATGGAAGTCAAACAGAGGAATGAAGAGTTGCTAGCCCAGGAGGAAGAATTAAGACAAAATCTCGAAGAGATGCAGACAGTGCAGGAAGAACTGGGAAGACAAAAAAACAAATTGGTCCAGGAAAAAGCCCTTATGGATACCTTGCTTAACAATGCTAAAGAATCGATTTATTTCAAAGACAAAGAAAGCAGGTTTATCAAAGTCAGTAAATCTATGGCTAAGCTGTTTAAAGTGAAAAAAGTGGAAGATCTATATGGAAAAAGCGATTTTGATTTCTTCACCGAAGAGCATGCAAGACCTGCTTTCGAAGATGAAATGAAAATCATTAAAACAGGGAAACCTATTGTTGATAAAATTGAAAAAGAAACCCATGCTGACGGAAGAATTACATGGGTAAGCACTTCCAAAATGCCACTTTGCAACGAGAAAGGTGAAATCGTTGGCACTTATGGAATCTCCAAAGACGTGACAAAATCGATGGAGATGGAGATGGAAATTAAACAAAGAAATGAAGAATTGCTGGCCCAGGAGGAAGAATTAAGACAAAATCTTGAAGAAATGCAGACAATACAGGAGGACCTCCACAAACGGATTGCAGAAAATGAAAAACTTCGGTCTGAATATGTAAAAAGAGAAGCTGAATTGAAAAAAACCATTCAAAAACTTCAGAAAAAATAGAATACTTTATCAGATAGTATATCCCATTTTAAAGCCATTATTATTCTGATTATCCTGTTTTAATCTTCAGAAGTGTCTTTTCTGTATTTTTCTTGCAATCAGTTTATAATTAAGATTTTCCCTGCCTTTTTTAATGACTCTATACTGGGAATTATCAAGTTTTAGTCTCTATCAAATAAATTTTATTTTCTGAAAAATATAAAATTTAAAAAGTATTTTTTACTTTTATTCACTCTTCTGCGGAATTGATTTTATTAAAATGTGTTTATAAACACAAATATCGCAGGCAATGAATCTATTTATTTATGATTAATACAAATTCGAAAAAGTGAATAAAATTTTTAAAAACAAAGAAATTTGGTTTGTAACCGGCAGTCAGCATTTATATGGTGAGGAAACCTTAAAACAAGTTGCATCAGATTCACAGGCAATAGTCAATGCTTTTAATGAATCAGATACGATCCCTGTTAAAACAGTATTTAAACCTGTTGTTACTACTCCGGATTCTATTTATAATCTGTGTCTGGAAGCAAATAATACTAAGGAATGCATTGGTCTGATTACCTGGATGCATACTTTTTCACCTGCAAAAATGTGGATTTCAGGTATTCAAATACTTCAAAAACCGATTGTACATTTGCATACACAATTCAACCGTGATATTCCATGGAACGAAATTGACATGGACTTTATGAACTTGAATCAATCGGCACATGGAGGGCGAGAATATGGATTTATACTGAGCCGGATGGGCATTAACAGGAAAGTTATTGTAGGCTTCTGGAAAGAAAAAAAGATTCAGAAACAACTTGCAGATTGGATAAGAGTTGCTGTTGGCTGGAATGAAATGAATACAATGAAAATTGTACGTTTTGGTGACAATATGCGAGAGGTGGCAGTAACCGAGGGAGATAAAGTAGAAGCTCAGATAAAACTGGGCTGTGCAGTATATGGTTATGGCGTTGGTGATTTGGTAGACTCGGTAAATGGTGTATCTGAAAAAGCCATTAACTCCCTTCTTGAAGAATATGAATCGGAGTATACGATAAATAAAGAGCTGCTTAAAGTTGGAACAAAAAGACAATCAGTAATTGAAGCCGCAAGAATTGAGCTGGGAATCAAGCAGTTTCTCGTTGACGGAGGATTTAAAGCCTTCACTACAACTTTTGAAGATCTGCACGGACTTGTTCAATTGCCCGGATTAGCAGTTCAGCGATTGATGAAACAAGGGTATGGTTTCGGAGCTGAAGGCGATTGGAAAACTTCAGCGATGGTCAGAGTTGTTAAGGCAATGACTGAAGGTGCAGATCGAGGTACTTCCTTCATGGAAGATTATACCTATCATTTTGATCCTTCAGGTATGAAAGTATTGGGAGCCCACATGCTGGAAATTTGTGAATCTATAGCAAAGGGGAAACCTTCATTGGATGTTTTTCCATTAGGAATTGGAGGTAAAAGTGATCCGGCACGCTTGCTTTTCGATGTGCCATCGGGTCCGGCGATTAATGTTTCCATTATGGACATGGGCAACAGGTTCAGATTACTCACAAATAAAGTTCATGTTGTACCAACACCACAGGATTTACCAAAATTACCGGTAGCAAGAGTTTTATGGGAACCGAAACCTAATCTGGAAATTGCGGCAGCAGCATGGATCTACGCAGGGGGCGCACATCACACAGTATTTAGTCAGGCAGCTACAACCGAAATGATCCAGGATTTCTCTGAAATGGCTGGAATTGAACATTTGGTTATTGATGAAAAAACCAATATTATTGATTTTAAAAATACAATCAGGTGGAATGATGTATATTATCATATTCAACCTAGATAAATAGTAACCTTAATCATTTAAAACCTTAACAAAATGCATCAATTAGATTGGATTGTACTGGGAATCTTCTTCATCGTGCTTATTGGTATCATTATCTGGGTACTCAGACAAAAAGAAGAAACCACAAAAGATTATTTTCTTGCAGGCAAAAAAGCAGGATGGCTTTCCATCGGCTCATCGATTTTTGCTTCAAATATTGGCTCAGAGCATTTGGTTGGTCTTGCCGGTGCCGGATTTTTAACTGGTATGGCAATGGCGCACTGGGAAATGCATGCCTGGTTGATTCTTATTTTGGGATGGGTGTTTGTCCCGTTTTACGACAGGATCAAGATCTTTACCATGCCCGAATTTCTTGAAAGAAGATTCTCACGGGGTTCCAGAACAATTCTATCTGTTATCTCACTGGTTAGTTATATACTGACAAAAGTTGCAGTTACGGTCTATGCCGGAGGAGTAGTTTTCAAAGAAGTCTTCAATGTAGAATACCTTATTCACAGTAATGAAGGATGGGGTATTGTTACGCAATTGCAGGCAGAACAAGGAGCTATGGAAACACTCAGCTATTCTTTTCATATTGATTTCTTTTGGGTAGCTGCAATCGGTTTGGTTGTGATTACTGGTCTTTACACCATATTCGGTGGGATGAGAGCTGTATTGTATACGTCCGTATTACAGACACCGGTTCTTCTCTTTGGATCGATTGTGATACTTATCGTTGGCCTTGTAAAGGTCGGCGGCTGGGCAGAAGTTGAAAGAATTGTTGGCCCGAATCTCAAATTGGTCAGATCTGCTGCAGATCCTGAATTCCCATGGACAGGTGTCTTGTTGGGATCTGCCATAATCGGTTTTTGGTATTGGTGTACCGACCAGTTCATTGTTCAAAGGGTGTTGTCAGGAAAGAATCGTGCTGTTGCCCGTAAAGGAGCCATACTTGCAGGTTATTTTAAACTATTGCCTGTTTTCATTTTTCTTGTTCCTGGTATGATTGCTTTTGCGCTTACTCAAAAGGTTGATCCTGAAACAGGAGTTGCTCTTCTGAAAGTACCAACCAGCGACGCTGCCTTTGCATCAATGGTCTCCCAGCTATTGCCTAACGGAATAACAGGGATTGTTGTCTGTGGTTTATTAGCAGCTCTCATGAGTTCCCTGGCATCATTGTTCAATTCTTCTGCTATGCTATTCGTTGAAGATTTCTACCGGAAATACAGGCCTAATTTTAAAGAAAGGCATTATGTAATTGTAGGTCGTATTGCAACTGCTACAGTTGTTGTTCTGGGTGTTGTATGGATTCCTGTAATGATGGGATTGGGCAAGGTGCTTTATGAGTATTTACAAGCTGTGCAAGGTTTACTGGCACCGGCTATTGCATCGGTATTTCTTTTAGGTGTCTTTTGGAGAAGAACAACCGCGAAAGGTGCTTTCTGGGGAATGATAACAGGATTTTCTATAGGAATGTTCCGCTTAGCTCTGAATGTCATCTATGGTGCCAAGGCCAGCTTAATAAGCTCACTCGAAAAGTTCAGACAGCAAATTGCAATAGTTAACGAAACAAGAAGAGGCCAGGTAATTGAGGGACTTGCAAATATGATCAAGGAAGACGAACTTCAGAAAATTGGCAATTCATCAGTTGTCGAGCCTATTAAGGAACAAGTTGGTCAGGTGATTAATACACTCTCTAACAGTATCGGTCCTGAAGCAATTGATAAGTCCAACTCCATTTTAACCAATCTTAAGATGCAATATGAAACACTGTTCATTTCAAATCATGGAATTTTATATAAAATAGCTGCTATTAATTGGTTGCATTTTTGTATTATCCTTTTCTTCATATCAATCCTGACTACTGTTGGTATTAGTCTTCTTACCAAAAAACCATCAGATACGCAGCTGAAGTATACTTATAAGGCAGCAAGTGCTGAGGACAAGGCATTAACCAGATCAGGAATAACGAAGTGGGATATAATCAATACCGCTGTAATAATAGGAGTTATTATCCTTTTCTATTTACTATTCTGGTAATATCTTAAAAATGCTTAAGCAATTAAAAGAACAGGTATATCAGGGAAATATGGATCTGGTAAAGCATGGACTGGTAATCTTTACCTGGGGCAATGTAAGTGGAATCGACCGTGAACAGGGATTGGTAGTTATTAAGCCAAGTGGTATTTTGTATGAGGATCTGAAACCTGATAAACTGGTTGTGGTTGATTTGGAAGGTAAAGTTGTTGAAGGCAAATTAAATCCTTCCAGTGATACACCTACACATCTTATTTTATACAAAAACTTCGATTCTATAGGAGGAATAGTGCATACCCATAGCGAATGGGCTACAAGCAGGGCACAAGCCGGAAAATCCATTCCTCCTTATGGTACGACTCATGCAGATCATTTTTATGGTGAAATTCCCTGTACAAGAAAACTGACAAAGAAAGAAACAGAAGAAGAATATGAAAAGAATACCGGGAAGGTCATTGTAGAAACATTCAGAGATCTGGATTATGCATCCATACCGGCAGTATTGGTTAACAATCACGGACCATTTGCCTGGGGAAAAGATCCTGTTGAAGCAGTTTATAATGCTGTAGTGCTTGAAGAAGTTGCAAAAATGGCGTACCAAACTGAAATGCTTGGAAATTCAGTGCCTGTTGACAAATACCTGCTTGATAAACACTATCTGCGAAAGCACGGTAAAAATGCATATTACGGACAAAAAAAATGCTAATCTAAACTTATTTAATACGATGAAAACTAATAAAAAAACACTCTTACTTATTGCTTCAATTTTCTTTTTCTCGCTTGTCATAGGGCAGGAAAATAAGATCATTATCAAAACAAAAGAAGCCAAAGACACTATTAGCAGGTACATCTATGGTCATTTTGCTGAACATCTGGGACGTTGCATATATAATGGTATATGGGTAGGCGAAGATACAGACATTCCAAATACCCGTGGTATTCGAAACGATGTAATTGATGCATTGAAAGAATTGGATATTCCGGTATTGCGGTGGCCCGGGGGGTGTTATGCCGATCTGTACCAATGGAAAGATGGTATAGGCCTCAAAGATGAACGTCCACCTATAATTAATAAATTTTGGGGTGATGTTCGTGAAGATAATAGTTTCGGCACTCATGAATTTCTTGATCTTTGCGAAATACTTGAAACAGAACCTTACCTGGCTATTAATGTGGGAAGTGGTAGTATTGAAGATGCATACGACTGGATTGAATATGTGAATTCCGATAAAGCAAGTCCGATGGCCGATCTTCGGAGAAAGAATGGTCGTGAGAACCCCTGGAATGTCAAGTTTTGGGGAATCGGAAATGAAAACTGGGGTTGTGGCGGAAACATGACTGCAGCTTATTATACGGATCTGTATAAACGTTATGCAACCTATTGCTGGGCAGATTATAAGGTGGCAAGCGGAGGATTAAATCATGATTATAACTGGACCGAGACCCTATTGAAAGGCACAAAAGATGTCACTCATCTCATTCAGGGCATTTCCTACCACCACTATACTGTTTGCCATACATGGGATAAAAAAGGATCAGCAACAGATTTTGATGAAAGTGAATGGTTTTCCACAATCCGGAAAAACATGGAAATGGAGGAGAATTTAAAAGGGCATATTGAATTATTCGAACAATATGATCCGGACAATAAAATAGCACTTATAGCAGATGAATGGGGAAACTGGCATGATCCTGAACCTGGCATCAATCCGGGACTCCTATATCAGCAGAACACACTGAGGGATGCGATTACAGCTTCAATATACCTTAATATTTTTAATAATCACGCTGATCGCGTGAAAATGGCAAACATTGCGCAAACAGTAAACGTATTGCAGGCAATGCTTCTTACACAAGGTGACCTGATAGTAAAAACACCATCATTTTATGTTTTTAAGATGTATAAAGTCCATCATGATGCTCTGCTATTGCCTACTGAAGTTGTATGTGAAGATTACATAAATAAAGAAAACAGCATACCGGCACTATCTGTTTCTGCTTCAAAGAATGAAAGTTTAATTCATGTCACGGTTACAAATGTAAATCCAAACAAAGAAATAGCAACAATTCTCACACTGGAAGGTATTGAAGAATATAAAGTAATTTCTTCTGAAATAATAACAGCCAATGAAATGAATGCTTATAATGATTTTGGCAAAGAAGAAGCAGTATGCTTAAAAAAATTCGATGATTTGAAACAGAAAAATCAAAATATCACAGCAACTCTTCCTGCAAAATCAATTGTATTAGTAACACTTCAAACAAAATAATCTTTTTTTATGAATTCGAGGCAGTATGTAATAGGTGTTGATTATGGTACGGATTCTGTCCGGTCAATACTTGTGAACGCCTCGGATGGCAAAGAATTGGCTGAATCTGTATTTATATATCCACGCTGGGAAAATGGCAAATTCTGTGTTCCGGCAAATAACCAGTTTAGACAGCATCCACTGGACTACATCGATGGACTTGTATTTACAATTCATGAAATAATTAAAAGTGCAGGCAGCGAAGTAGCTGAACATGTGAAAGCCATATCTGTCGATACAACCGGATCGACTCCCGTAGCAGTAAATGAGAAAGGTATACCTCTTTCTTTGACTGAAGAATTTAAGGAAAATCCGAATGCAATGTTTTTGTTGTGGAAAGACCATACCGCAGTTAAAGAAGCTGATGAAATAAATAAAATTACACAATCCTGGGGAGGTATAGACTATACTATGTATGAAGGTGGTGTCTATTCATCGGAATGGTTCTGGGCAAAAATCTTACATGTTTTACGTGAAGACAAGAAAGTTCGAGAAGCGGCATATTCATGGGTAGAACACTGTGATTGGATACCTGCATTGTTGACCGGTGTAACGACAGCTGAAGATATCAGGCGAAGTCGATGTGCGGCAGGACATAAAGCTATGTGGCACGAAAACTGGAATGGTCTGCCTTCAGAAGAATTTCTTATCAAACTGGACCCTTTGTTAAAAGGTCTTCGGGGAAGACTTTACCAGGATACTTATACTGTAGATAAGCAAGCCGGAACCATTTCAAAAGAATGGGCAAAAAAACTGGGACTTTCTGACAAAGTAATTGTTGGAATTGGTGCATTCGATGCTCACCTGGGAGCCCTGGGTGCAGAGATAAAACCTTATTACCTCTGCAAAGTAATGGGAACCTCCACGTGCGATATGTTGATTGCTCCAAAAGAAGATCTGAATAATAAACTAGTAAAAGGTATTTGCGGACAGGTTGATGGTTCCATTATTCCCGGACTTATTGGTCTTGAAGCCGGACAATCTGCTTTTGGCGATGTGTATGCCTGGTTTAAAGAACTTCTTTTATGGCCTCTGCAGAATTTACTGAAATTTTCAGATCAAATTGATGAAAGTACCAAAGACAATATAGTTCAGGAAATTTCAGATCGTTTAATTCCTCAGCTTACTACAGAAGCTGAAAAACTTGCACCTGAAGAAACAGGAGAACTTGCCCTTGATTGGCTAAACGGAAGAAGAACTCCCGACGCAAACCAAAATCTGAAAGGGGCTATTACAGGTTTATCATTAGGTTCTGATGCTCCGCGGATTTTTAAGACACTGGTAGAAGCAACTGCCTTCGGTGCAAAAGCAATTGTTGAGCGGTTCATAAACGAGGGAGTTAAAATTGAAGGAATTATAGCCATTGGAGGAGTCGCTAAAAAATCAGATTATATTATGCAGGTAATGGCCGATGTATTGAATAAACCTATACTTGTAGCACGTTCTGAACAGGCTTGTGCATTAGGCTCTGCAATGGCTGCAGCAGTTGCAGGCAAAGTGTACGGGAATTTTGAAGGTGCAAAGAAATCCATGGGCAGTGGTTTCGAAAAAGAATACCATCCAAATGTTACAAGGTCAAAAAAATATGAAGCATTGTATTCAAATTACCTGAAACTTGGAAATTTTATAGAAAATGAACTTACAAAATAATGAACTATGAACAGATTTATAATTGCAATTTTAATTTCTTTTTCCATATCCTGTATAGGACCCTGCAAAAAGAAAGAACAAGTAAAACCTATTCAGAAGGAAGACTTCGATACTGTAATAAATAATAAACAAATCAGTCTTTTTACTTTAAGGAATGCGAATGACCTTACCGTTCAACTTACAAATTACGGAGCACGGGTAGTATCAGTTTTAACGCCTGATAAAAACGGCACAATGGCAGATATCGCTCTTGGCTATTCCGATATAAAAAGCTATCTGAAAGATCCGATGTATTTAGGTTGTATTGTAGGACGTTATGCCAACCGGATTGATAATGCAAAATTCATTCTTAACGATAAAGAGTATAACCTTTATAAAAATGATGGTGTAAATACTCTACATGGCGGAAAGGAGGGATTAGATAAAAAAATATGGGACGCTGCCCAGGAAGGAAATACAGTTATTTTCTCATACCTCTCACCCGATGGTGAAGAAGGATATCCTGGAAATCTGATAATCAAAAAAAGCTATACGCTTACCGAGAATAACGAACTTCATATTCGTTATGATGCGGAAACCGATCAGTCAACGGTAATTAACCTTTCAAACCATACCTATTGGAATTTAAAAGGAGAAGGTGACAGTACAATACTCGATCA
>Ga0315543_1002820_pt1 | contig 16333 bp, 8 predicted proteins | sample SalMarSW160210MG_2_FD_203098 | JGI IMG/M metagenome (GOLD analysis project Ga0315543, IMG submission 203098) | Salt marsh sediment microbial communities from the Plum Island Ecosystem LTER, Massachusetts, United States - Salt Marsh Sediment SW1601-210 ...
GTCCGGCTCGTTCCATAGCTCCCACAACCAGGTTTCTTCGGCGTTTTCATACCTGTCTTTTGTATGGCGGGCCCATTGGCGAATCAGCTCGGCCCATTTTTCGTAATCTTTGGGAGGGAAGAACACGCCGACGCCCTCGTTAGGCCCGAACGGCTTGGGCGGCCTGTAAGGGTCCGATCTTACGGAAAGGTCTTTCGGCATGAGCCCGATTTCGACGAGCGGCCGGCAGCCCGATGCCGTGACAGCGTCCATAATACCATCCATTATTCGCCAGTCATAGACCGGATTGCCGTCGGCGTCTTCGGTATAAACGTTCGTCGAGCTCCATTTCGGAGTGGCAACGCCGTCGCCGCTGTTGAGCAGGAAATGCTGCCGGAGATAAACCGGATCGGGATTAATCTGCGCCACGGTTCTCATAAGTGCTTTGCAGTCGGGCGTCGTCGTATAGTTGCACTCGTCATAACCATAGTACTGCCAGACATGCTTCAGCGGTTTGCATTTCTGTGTAGCGTCCACCTGAATCGAAACAACCGACGGTTGAGCATATATTCGACTCGCAAGAACTACTATCATTAGTCCGAGCAAGTGAGTCGTATTTTTAGTATTAAATCGATTATTCATAACTTTTTCCTACAACGTCTATTCCACGCTCTTTTCTTATTATTTTGTGAACGTCATCAACTCGACCGGCACTAACTTTACCGGCCCGAGCAGGCCCGAGTCTTTCGTCTGCCAGCCTGACGCATCGAAGAGACCGTCCGGGCCTCTGTTTTCTCTTCTTCGGGGCGGGAAATTAATATTGTAGAACTTTTTCCATTTAACGCCCCGCCGATCCATATCGGCAATGCGGTTGGCCATGAGATTGGATACTTCAATCTCCAGAATATTTTCCTTCTCCATTCGACTCGCCGGAATCATTACCTTAAACGGCGGGCAAATCAAGGTGCCCAATTCTTCGCCGTTCAGCTTCACTCGCGCGCTTTCGCACACCTGGCCAAGATCGAGCAGCCACCCATCGGCCCGGCCTTCCGGCCTTCGAATGGAAATAGTGTATCTGGCCGTACCAGAAAATATTTTGACAGCTTGTCCGCCAAAATCCGTCCAGGAAACCAATGTTTCTGCTCGAATATCAGCAGGCAATTGAGGTCCGCCCTCAATAAAGCTAACGGACCAGGTGCCCTTTATTTCCTGTGGATTTCCTATTGTCTTTACATAGTTATATAAAGGGCCGGTTATTGCTGTTTCAAACGTCTTGAGGATACAGGATTCTCCGGGCGCAAGTTGCAGGTAAATCTCACAGTCACCATTTGCAGAGGCCTGAATTGCAGCCAGGCCTTTTTTCTCGAACATCGGGTCAAAAATCGCAACTGATTTTGGATTGCCCTGCAAGCCGACCCATCCATCAAAGGATTCACTATTTGTATTTACGAGCAAGTAAAACCCACCGTTTGAATGCCTGCGGCGGACAAACCGGAGTTTCTCGTCAACCATCGGCTCTCGTTTCACTCCCGCTTCAGTGAGCAGTTGATCCAGATTATCTCCCAGCAGAAATTTTCCGCGCCCGACTCTGGCACTCTGAATATTCGAATCCGTTGCCTTCGTGAACCGGACCATGGTACTGAGCTTTTGAAAAGCATTTTGTCGCTCATCGAGATTTGCCCATCCGGGCACATCTGCCGGCAGACTATTATGAACAACTATGGTAGCACCGTCTTGCGCCAAGTCGATGAGCTTCTCGAAAGTCTTCAGCGGAATGAATCTACACTCCGGCAAGACTATGGTCTCGTAGGAAATGTTGTTGGTTTTAAGCGAATCTCCGACGAATTTTAAGTTCGCTATTTGACGATCTGAGACAAAGTCAAACGTATAGCCGGAATCGAGCATGGCCTGACCATCCGTTCGGGCATTTGTTCCGATCGCTCCGCCGGCAAAATGCTGTAACAGGCTCCTGCCGCGTTCGGACCAGCGGTCATAGATGGGGAAATAGAGCAGCACATCATTATCAGACCGGCCGGACTGAAGGAAGGACTGACAGCGTGTGACGTACCGGTTCAGGGCGGAAAAATCCTTCCAGAAAGAGTTGGTCGGGCCGAAATGCACCGAAGCATAGAAAAGCCATCCCGGCCAGGCCTCGCCGGCCGGTGAGAATGTCGTGCCGTGGTAGCAAACGTGATTGATCCCACCTAAGAAAAAATTATCCAACGCCTCTTTTACATCAGCAAGGGTGGCCGAGAAATGTTCATCCAGCCAGGTGGCGGACTCCGATGATGCAAGAGGCTTGCCGGTAACATGGGCTGCGGACGAAGCGAACTTAAACTTTAGAATATCCGCGCCCTCGGTTTCGGGGATGCCGCTGGCTGCGTACAGGTCGAGAATGTTTGCCGGCGAGCCGTGGGCCTGGTTTCGAGTTTTTGCGCCCTTACTCTCCGCCCACATGCCCCATGGAATTGTGAACCGCTCAAGGAGCAAGTCGGAAATCGTTTCGCGATAATCGCAGAGGACTCGGATATTCTTCTCGGCCGAATCGTCGCCGTACAATGCCGGCAGATGGTTGCGGAGGTCGTAGCCGCGGTGTTTCTCAAAATGCTCAAAGAAATCAGAAGTCCAGTCGGATTCGCCGGATGCGTCATCGACTTCGTAGGAATCGTTGAAATAAGCCCGCAACGAGCGGACGTTGTAGCCGGCGTAAGCCCTATCGAATTGCCCCAGGTAATTTTCCAGTGCTTCGGCAGAGAAATGATCAATAACATTTCCTTCGCCCCCCGGCCCGGCACGCTCGACCATCTTGCCGTGCCAGCCCTGGAAGACGGCATACAATTTCCAATTACCCGCCGGCGCCGTCCAATCGAGTTTCCCTTCAGCGTTGACTTTGCCGGTCAAGTTGAGAGTTTGGCCTTGATCCGAATAAGCCATCAGCACCTGCAACGGCAGCGGCTTTTCGAATCGAACTTGTTCGAGGGCGAGAGCTTGAAGATTTTCGTTCGCGCTGATGGGCTCTTTTAGTTCGGTAATATTTAGACGTCGCCCGATGGCCCGAACCATAGGTCGCTGGATACAAGTGACCGGCTCATCGAGATTTTGGCCAGCTTCTAATGTGAAGGTTTTATGGACCACATTCCTGCATGCATCGTCCGCCCCGACCCATTGTCCGCCAAAAGGCCAGCCGTTTCCGGTGGCCATGTCAATGCCCATATCGAGCCTGTCGGCTTCTTTAAGTGTACGAACCAGCATTTCCATCCAGTCACTGGACAGGTAATTAATGAAAAGGTCCTCATAACCTTTGACGCCGTAAATGGGTGTGATTTCCAGTCCCCCCAGTCCCGCCTTCTGGTATTGCTCCATCTGATCCGTGAGGTCTTCTTGATTAACAATGCTGCCCATCCACCACCAGCGCGTCCACGGTTTCACTTCATTGGTAATCGCCGGCCATTCGAGCCACAAAGATGTTTGCTCACGAGAACAAGCCAAGTTGCTCAGAAATAACAGCGAAAGTAAAGCGAATGTCTTCAAGAAACAGGATCTTTTTTTCATCATAATATCACTTTATTCAAATTTGATTAAGCATTGTTTTAGCACCAAGATTGTCGGGGCTTGCCTCAAGTGCCTGATTAAATTCCTGCCGAGCCTTATCCTTTTCATTGAGACCCAGGTAACCAAGTCCGGCCATATAATGCGCATAGGCCAGCCTGGATCGCTGGGACTGCTGCTCGCCGAACTTAGCGAAAAAGTCGATCTGTGATGAAGTCCGCTCAAGCGCCTCTTTTCCGGATTCAATCAGGTCCCGGAAAATTTCTTCCGCGGCCTCATTTTTTCCGAGTTTACGCAGCGAAAGCGCCTGGTAGTATCGTCGGGCGTCTCGGCCACCCCGGCGGGGTCGTTCGACCGATGACGATTCCGTCCAGAACTTTTCGGCCTGGGCCTTATCGCCGAGAGCATTATAAGCCGTCGCTATCCAGTAAGAGACCTCCGCATTCCGGCCGCCGCCCCTGCCTCTGGAGGCCCGAAGATTTTCGGGAAACTCCACCGACGCCTGGTAGTCGGCAAGAGCTTCTTTGCACTGGCCGGCGTCGAAGTGTTTATGGCCCCGGAGCAGGTGAGCGTCGGTCCAGCAATCATTGACGTTGAACCGGGCGCCGCCTTCCCAGATATTGAATGTCCGCCCCTGCATCAGCTCGATAGCATCATCGTATTTTCCCATGTTTACCTTAAGCGAGATTTCGCGGGACAGAGCATCATCCCTGTCGATAACAGTAGCATGATTCTTTTCGAGGATGGCCAACCGCTTTTCCGGTGCGGTTCCCGCCGCCTCGTAGAGCTGGTCAAGCTCGAAGAAATGGATCGCATATTTTCTGTCGAACGAAACGGCTTTTTCCATGCTCGCGATGGCCTTATCAAGCTCGATATTTTTTTCCTGATGCGAATAGGCGATTGACAGATTACGGTACACTATCGGAAACGTAGCGCCGAGAGCGACGGACTTCTCCCACAATTTGACCGCCTCGGCGGGCTGCCAGTCGAACAGCAGATTTCCAAGATAGTAAGGCGCCATCGCATCGTTCGGCCGGGCATGCATCGCTTCGGCCAAGATTGCTATCGCTTCATGCTGAAATGGAAAAACATAGTCAGGCGACATTTTAACCGCAAGGCTATAGTATTCGGAAGCCTTACGTGCCTGCCCCATTTTCCGGGCGAAATAACCGAGGTAGTAATAGATCATAGGCGAGATTTTTATTTTTTCCGGGGCTCTTTCAATCAATTGCGAAAGCACCTCGGCACCGTCCTGCCAAAGGCCGGCGTTGAAATATTCCGCAGCCGCTTCCTGGGCCGTCGCCGGGTGCTCATTCATTACCGTAGCCATAGCCTTCGCAATCATGGGACTCCTCATCAGCAGCCACTGTTCGGCCACAATTCGAACATCGAGCGGATCGGCCTTTCGCGAAGCTGATACCAATACACTGAGAGCATTGTGCGGTTTACCCATGTGGCGCAGCACCGCGGCTTTCAGATTCATCGCCCTGATGTTCAGCAAGTTGGCTTCGAGCGAGCGGTTCACAAAATCGAGAGCGGCGACCATGTCAGACCGCGAGCAGGCTATCTCGGCGAGCGAGTAATATCCCGCCGCCCGCCATGCCGCGCTCCATGTGGCCTTATAGAAATTGTCGAAGGCCTCATCGTCCCTGCCCTGCGCTTTCAAAGCCACGCCGAGATAATAAAAAGGCTCGCCGTTTTTCGGGCTTGTGTATTTTGCTGTGAGCCGCTCAAGCGCCTTGCGGAAAAGATTTTCAGCTTCCTCGAACCGCGCCCGCTTTAGATAGTTGATGCCGAGAGCGGTGTTCACCCGCACATCGCCCGGGTCACGGCGAAGGGCCTCCAGCCAGTATGGGTCCGGATCGAGGGCCGGGTTGTGGAACTGCTCGATTCGCAGGCCGGTAAGATACAATTCCTCGTTGGTCTTGATATCCTCCGGTGACAGCGGCGCTTTGACCGATTCGGGCATCGGCTCGGACTCCAGTCTTATCGGCGAGTAAGCGACCAGTTCCTTGCCTTCTACCGAGATCGACGCGCGGAGATTATGCTCATCCATGTCTGCCGGGATTGAAACCTGCTTTAGGTAAGACTTGCCGGGATTTATAGCCACTACTTCCCGGAGCAGGACTTTATCCGCCGCCTTGAGCACAACAGTCGCCGCCTCATGGGCCGAAGTAGTATAGAATCCCACATTGGCGATTCGGCCTTCGGTCACGTCGAGGTTCACGGCGGCGTCGATGTTGGCGTTCTTCACGCCGGCGATGTCACGGAACGGATACCAGTATTGCTTGAACGACTTGACTTCGTAGGGCTGCATCCAGCTATAGTCCGGCTGATTGTCCGAATAGGCACCTACCATCAACTCAACATAGGGGCCATCCTCATCGGTAAGTATGTCGTCCCACATCCGGCCGTTCGGGCCGTTGCCCCAGGTCCAGAGTTTTTTGCCCGGCACGATATGGTGGTCGGCGACGCTCATCGTCCCGGCCTTTTTGCCGTGGTCATAGCCGGCGAAAAAATCGTCCTCGTAGTTCCAGGCGAACATCGAGCATGAGGAAATATGGTTTTTGTACCAGCTCGCATCCACACCGTCACGGAAGTCGGCTCCGATGTATCTGCCGGTCGCTATCGGCCAGGTTGTAAACTGCCGCTTCGAATGATAGGTAACGTGCTGTGTGCTGGGAGGAAAAATTACCTGGTAATTCTCGTTTGCGTGAACCGCCACGTTTGCGAAACAAAGCAGGGAATTGACCACCGGCGTGCGATTAAGAATTTGAAGGGAAACTTCCAGATAGGACCTACCCGGTCTGAGCGTATATCCGACGGCCCATCTCATTCGGTGACGCACTTCAAGCTCACCCACCCAGATGGTCTTGCTGCCGTCTTTATTCTCTTCAAGACGATACTGTATCGGGATAAACGTGCTGGCCCGATGGTGGTGCGGGATGTTCCACTCGACGCCGCCGGAAATCCAGGCACCGATCAGGCCAATCAGTGCAGGCTTGATAACGTGCTGGCGGTAAAAAAAGTTATAGCCGTTGGTTTTATCGACGGCTTCGAAGATCCGGCCGCCTATCTCCGGCATAATGCCGACCCTCACATACTCGTTCTCGATGTAGACCATTTTGTAAGTCTTGTCCTGCTTGTTGCCGGTAAGCTTGTCATATAGAGGATAGGGATAGACTCTTCCCTCGGCCCCCTGGGAGGCGCTGCCGAAATAGAACATCGGATTTGGCTCGGGTGCTCCGGTCATGTAAGTGGGAATTACAATGTCCTGCTCCCAAATCCTGACGGGCGAATCGCCAGCGGCATATATGGGAGTTGAAGTGACGCAGAGCAGCACACCAAGACACAGAAGGAACGATAATTGAGATCTTTTGCGATTCATGACTTTCTTTCTCCGATAACACGGTTTCAAAACTTTTTACTGCTTTTTCTGGTACACTCTCACATAGTCGATCAGGAACTGCTGGGGGAAGATACTTTCGTCGATTCCCTTTTGGCCGCCCCAGGAACCTCCTATTGCCAGATTGAGAATCAGGTAATGCGGCTGGTCAAACGGCCAAACGTCCACACCTCCGTGCTCGTTGCTGAAAGAAAAATAATTGTGCTCATCAAAGAAAAAGTCCATTTTTTCGGGCGTCCATTCAACGGCGTACGTATGGTATGAGGCGTAAGGTTTGTCTGCTTTAATCTTCGAACCTTTTCCGGTGCCTTTGGTGTGATTGTATTTGGCCATATGGACATTGGCATAAACCGTGTTGGGATCGTAACCGACGTATTCCATGATATCGATCTCGCCGCATCTGGGCCAGCCAACTTCCCTGATGTTCGTACCCAGCATCCAAATGGCGGGCCACACACCTTTTCCCGCCGGCAATTTCGCCTTGACCTCAATGCGCCCGTAAGTCCAGCTCGCTTTACCCCTCGTGATAAGACTGGCGGAGGTATAGTCTGCTGCTTTACGCGACCGTTGCGGCCTCCTCGACGATGCATCGGCTCTATAATCCGGATTAGGCCAGTTTTCTTTCCTTGCTTCTATGACAAGATGGCCTTTCTCGACCCGGGCGTTCTCCTTCCGAGCGCTTGTATAGTACTGCAATTCCCGGTTACGTACAAATCCCTGCTCGTAATTCCATTTCGCTTCGTTCGGCAGTCCCGTATAATCGAACTCATCCGACCAGACAAGAGACCATTCGTTCGCCTGCACCAGACAGGGCCACAGCAAAATAAAAATCAGGCCGTAAATCTGTTTCGTAATGTCGTGTAAGTTCGTTTTCATAATAGCTCCTTTCTTATTAAAATTATGCTCAAATGAGCAGCTAAAGTTTTTTCTGCTCGACTTTTTCAAGTTGTGTATCCGGCACCGGTTTACACTGATGGGTTTTAAAATTCTCGACATTTTTCAACACAAAAACTGCAGCGCCCTCGACATGCTGCGCCGTGACATTATTGAACTCCGCATTTTTTGTATCTTCGAGAATGAATGCCGGCCGGAAGTCGTCGGCCATAAAACCAACATCCACATTATTCATTTCAATCCCTTTTACATGACGGATAAAAAAGCCGTAGGCCGGAATCTCGCCAAAATTTCTCGGGTCGGGATAACCGTCTTCAAGCTCCGGAACCTCCGCCGCGGCCTGTTCTTTCGCAGCGCCGCCTTTGACCAGTATCCGGATATTGCTAAGTTTCACGTCCTCGATATCGTGGCCCGGAATGCCCATGATGAGCGAGCCGTACCGAGGTTCCGCGTTATACACAATTACATTGCTGATATTGATGCGGCGCAGTTTGCCTACGGCGACTCCTTCCGGGCCGCGCATGCGCCGACCCAGACGCAGGAAGAACGGAGAGTTCGTAATATCCCTCATGGTGATATTGGAGATAGTAACGTCTTCGAGCAGCCCACCGTCCACGGTCTCCAGCGCAAGCCCGCGACAGCGTTCGAACACGCAGTTGGAGATCGTGATGTTTTTAAAGCCGCCGTTCGATTCGGTGCCGAACTTAATTCGCCCGGTGACGCCGCCGCGGTCGGGCGCCTGCTGCTGTGTGCGTTTAAAGGTGCCGTCCAGAAATGTCCCCTCGTCGTACCCGGTGACCTGGCAGTTGGTTATCGTCACATTTTCCGTAGCCCTGGCATAGCCCAGCGCAAAAGAACTCTTGAGAACGACGGCATCGTCGTTGGGTGAATTTACAGTACAGTTCGAGATACGTACGTTGCGGCAACAATCGACGTTGATACCATCGCGATTAGTGTCAATTTTGACGTTGTCGATTGTGAAGTTATCCACGCCGGTCGGCAGGATGCAAAAATGGCCGCCCATCAGGAACGTAACATCTCTGATAATAACGTTGCGGCAGAGTTTCAAGGCGATCGCTTTATTGCCCGCCCCTTTGTCGCGAGGCCTGTCCCATTTGCCCAGGCCCTTGCCGTGGATCATGCCCGGACCGAGGATGGATATATTCTCGAGTCCCTCACCCCAGATCAGGCTGTCATGCCAGTGGCTGTGACCAAAATCCTGGTACTTGTGCTCATCCCCCCACGGATTCGGCTCTGCTGGGTCATACCCGCCCTGCTCGTCCGGCGTGGCCGCCAAAAGCGTAGCTCCGTGATCGAGATATAATGCAATGTTGCTTTTAAGACGTATAGAAAAGCTCAGATATGTGCCCGCCGGAAAGTAAACGGTTCCGCCTCCCGCAGAGGCCGCCGCTTCTATTGTTTTGTTGATTGCCACCGTATCCAACGTCTTTCCATCGCCGGCGGCGCCATATTTCTTAACATCGAAAGTTCCAGCACAAAGTTGAGCCGATAGTAAGCCCGTCAAAAAAATGGCGGCACGAAGTACCAGCTTGCGCGTAATCATAATAGCTTCTCCTTTCTATCGAAAGTCTAATCATCAGTACCGACTAATACTATATCAGGATGGGGCGACGGTTCCATGCCTTCGCCGAAATAAAAACCGGGTTGAGTCGGCTGATTATACGCTACATTCTGCCAGGCCACGCTCAGCCTGTATACAGGTTCGTGCATCAAGGTATAGAACCGGCAGGCGGCGGGTATTGTCGTCGTAAAAATGCGCAGCTCCATGTTGTCGCTTGTTCGCCAGATTACTTCTTCTCTCCAGTCACCCAAAATATCGGCATGGAGACAGGGATTGGATTTAGAGCCGTTGTTTCTGACGCAATCGTAATCTTCGTCTGAAAGCAATCTATCTGTCGTGCCGTTGATATAATCCCACTTATCGATCCTGGTGCCGTCCAGGATTTCGCGAACCACATCGCCATCCCACCATATCCCCATATTACACGACCGGGGTTTGGAATCGGAAATCTTTTCGCCTTTGCAGTTGTACAGGCCGTCCGAATTGTTCGCCCAGCACTCATAACCTCGATGAAGCGGATCGATATCTATAGACAGACCTCTTCCCGGATCTCTCAATTTCAACCCCCATATCACCTGACCCGTTTCGGCGTCACGAAGATTGGCCCCGTACGGGTGGCTGGGTCTTTCATGAATGGCCCAAACTTCCAGTCCAGGCCTGTCCGGATCGATATCGGACAGATGCATTGCGTCTCCGTGCCCCAAACCTGTCGTATAAAGTCCTGTCCCGTCATGATCGATCGCACACGCTCCGTAGACGATTTCATCTTTGCCGTCGCCGTCAACGTCACCGACGCTGAGATTGTGATTGCCCTGCCCTCTATAATCTCTATTGCCGGGGGTGCCGTCGTCGCTGTCAAAGGTCCATACGTGCGTAAGTTTCCCGTCTCTGAAATTCCACGCCGCCAGCACGGTTCGTGTATAGTAACCGCGGCACATCACGAGGCTCGGTCTTTCGCCGTCGAGATACGCGATGCACGCCAGAAAACGGTCTACCCTGTTGCCGTAATCGTCGCCCCATATATCCTCAATCTGCTGGGGCGTCGGATTGAGTGTCTCCGAATGGCGGGCAGGGATATAATCCGTTGTGACAAGTGCGGCACCGGTCAGGCCGTCGAATATTGTGAGAAATTCCGGCCCTTCGAGAATATAGCCCCTCGAATTGCGGTAATCGGCGTCAGCGTCGCCAATGACTTTGCCTTGTCCGTCGACGGTCCCATCGGCCGTTTTGCAGGCAAACTCGGCCCTGCCGTCACCATCCAGATCATAAACCATAAATTGAGTATAGTGAGCGCCTTCGCGGATGTTCTTTCCCAAATTAATCCTCCACATAAAAGTGCCGTCCAGCTTGTAAGCTTCGAATATCGGCTCGCCTGTTATCCCGCTTCGCGAATTATCGCAGCCTCTCGGCGCCTGGTGCAATACGATCTCATACTCACCGTCACCGTCCAGATCGCCTACCGAAGCATCGTTCGGGGCATAACCATCGGGAGTTCGCAATGGGATTGAGATATATGGCTGCACAGGTGCGTTCGCCGTCAGTGTGTAGGCGGCGGATGCCTGCTGCTCCTGGCCTTCCAGCACGGAATTGACAAAGTAAAAATTTGATTGGCCTAAATCGACGCCGGTATCGACATAGTTTGTGCTTTGTGATATGGGCTGGTCGTTGAGCTTTACCACCGGATCGTCACCTGTAATTCGGTAGAGATTAAAAGCGATATTGTTCGTGTCGGTCCCCAGCATACGCCATCCGACATACACCTTTCCATCGCCCTGGTTTATTGCGACCATGCCGCGTCCCAGTTTTTCCATTTGCCGCTGGGCCTGCACAGAACCGGCAAAAAAAAGTATTGCTGTTACGGTCAAAGCTGTCATCGTTTTATAAAGCAATTTAATCATTGGTCTTTCCTCAAAAAAGCAGGATGCCAATCATCAAAGTCTGACAGACAAATAATGATTTCACTTGCTCACACTGAATTGCTTGCTGTCTGTTAATACTTTGCATACGTTTCCCAAATCTTTTCAATCTGTACCAACACCAAGGTAATAGCTGGTCATGGGGTAATGAGCATAACCCATCGAACGATGAGTAACATCGTTACGGTAGAGCGGGTCCTGCATCAGGCAGACGCGGCGGTCGGCGGCTGGGATGATTGTGCTGTAAATGCGTAACTCACCGCTGGTATATACAACAATCTCCTCGCGCCAGTCGCCGAGAATATCGGCTATTTGCTGCACACTGCCGGAGATGTTGCTCAGGACGTCACCCTTCCACTTGTAAATTCTTCTTCGACTGTAGATTTCCCGCAGGAGATCGGCATCCCACCATACGAGGAAATCCTGGGGCGGGACTGGGCCGTCCAGTTTCTGGCCGGCGGCGGTATAGAAATGCCTTCCGCCCGCACACTCCATACCCGGATAGTTCGGATCAATGTCACCGGCAATTGCCAGGCCGAGCTCGTTGTCCCGGTTCGCTTCCGGAATGCCGAATATCAGATTGCCGGTTCGAGCTTCCCACAGGCTGGCGCCGTTATGAGGGTGCGGATCCTCAAAGATATACCAGACTTCCAGACCGGGGCGGTCCGGATCGATGTCACCCAGGTAGAACCTGTCGCCGTGCCCGTAGCCGGTACTCCACATAGTTCTGCCATCGTTATCTATCGCAACAGAGCCGGCAAGAATCTCATCACAGCCGTCACCGTCAATATCGGCGGTTTTGATACTATGCTGGCCCTGACCCTGATACATAAAAGGTGCTCTCTCGTTGGTCCATCGCCAGAGCTTTTCAAGCTTTTTGTTTTTCAATACCCAGGCGTCCACTTTCATCATGCCGTAGATGCCGCGGACCGCCAGCACGGCGGGAGTTTTGCCGTCCAGGCAGGCCACACCCATCATATGGCGGCTCGACCGGTTGCCCGTATTGTCGCCCCAATCCTGAACCTTGCCTCGTTCGATCCAATCGACCCTGTCGATTTCTTTGCCGCTCTGGCCGTCATACACGGCGAGATATTCGGGGCCCTCCAGAATAAAACCGGTTTTGCCGCTTGGAAACATATCCTCGGAAGTGGCGGCGTACGGCGCGGTCCTGACACATACCTCGGCCTTAGTATCGCCGTCCAGGTCGCGAACAACCATCGGCGTCCACCAGATACCCATATCGACGTTCCAGCCAAGATCGATTCGCCACATGAACTGCCCGGTTCTGCCATTGTAGCCGTCATATTTGTATGTGCCACGATTTGGGCCGACTCTGCCGGGATCCTTGCCACCTCGGGGGTGCTTGACCACGAAATCATAAACACCGTCGCCATTGAGATCACCAATGCCGACGATCGAAACTCCTCGAACGTCATCTTTCAGCTTGATCGACTTGTACTGCTGCGCCGGCGGATTCGCGGGAAGCTCCGCCCGCTCACAAGCCGCCTGCTCCATGCCGTCCAGCACCGGTTTGACAAACCATGCGTTCGGCCGGTCCGAAGGCGGATTGGTATCCACGAAGTCCGTCGTTGTCTTAATCGGTTCGGCATTGAGCTTAACCGCATCGCCACGGCTTATAGAACGATAAACATTAAAAGCGATGTTTGCGGGATCCGTCTTTAGCAGCCGCCAGCTTAGGTAAACCTTTCCGCCTTCTATTGACGATGCCAGCATTCCGCGGTTAAGCTTCTCTTCGATCCGCTCCCCAGACCAGCCTAATACCGCATTCGGTTTATATAACGGATCCATTGTGTAAAAGTTCAGGTTCGGCGGTATCTCCTCGGTGGTAAGCTCCCTGAGTCCCCGGTCGATATTCTCCGGCGGGCGTGTCGAGCGCCGCGAAGGCCGACGCTGATTCTGTGCAACAACATTACAGACAAACATGCAAACCAACAGAATACAAAGTATAACTTTTCTAATCACGATTTATTGTCTCCTGAATAGATTATCTATTCTACTTCCAACCAGAATATTTGCAAATTTTCCCTGTAATTCAGGGCAGTACTCCGACTCGCGGCCATCCATCCTCCCACACCATCGTCGATATCTTGAGTTCGGACCTGCCCGTCTGTCCGTTATAAGCGTGGAACAGCAGGAAATCTCCGCCAGATTCCTGCAGCACGGCCGGATGTCCCGGGCCTCGCCAGTTCGGGCCCGCAGCTTCGATCACCAGCGTCCCGCCGCCCTCGATCATAGGCTTGCCGTCCTTGTCAACGTATGGGCCGGTAACGCCGCGGGAACGACCGACCATAACTTTGTACGTGCTCTTCGCCCCCCGGCAGCATAAATCGAAAGATACGAACAAGTACCAATAGCCACCGTGACGAATTATGAATGGAGCTTCGATGGCATCCGGCACCGATTGCGCCGGATCAGAATCCGTTCGGGGACGGCTTGCCAGAGAGTAAAGCGTGGTATCGTAAGCCGAAAGCTTTCCCGTATCGGGATCTACGCGCCTCATTTTTATGCCGCTCCAGAAACTCCCCCAGCATAGCCAGATATTGCGTTTGTCCTTAATGACAAGATTGGCGTCGATAGCGTTGAAATTATCCCTGCCTTCGTACGACCGGACCACGAGCCCCTTATCGACCCACTTGTAATCAGGATCGTTAGGATCGAGCGTTTTATTGGTGGCCAGTCCGATGACCGAATCGTTCTTGCCGAACCTGGAAACAGAGTAGTAGAGGTGGTACTTGCCATTGTAGAAGGAAATATCCGGAGCCCACGCACCTCTGGCGCCGGGGATTTCTTTTAACGCCCACTCGGGAAGCTTGTCGAACACTTGCCCGCAGAGAATCCAGTTGTACAGGTCCTTAGAGCATCGAATGGGTATAATGCCCGGTCCCCGCCGACGCCCGCCGGTCGAGAACACGTAGAACGTATCGGCCTGCCTTATGACAGCCGGGTCATGCACCCTTAAATTTCCCTCAAGTTCGAGAACCTCCGGGATCGGCCGGGCTTGAAGCGATGTCGTATCACGGCAGGATGCTCCAACCGCAAGAGCCGTCAACATCACAGCGTAACAGACAGCGGCAAAAATTGTTTTTAGTCTCGCGCTCATTTCGTAGTCTCGATGATAGCTTTCAGATTTATGTAAGTTGGCTCGTCGCGCCGGCAGCTAAGCCAGGCATCCTTGGATTCAAGCTCGACGACCTGGATCGAGCTGCGCCTCAGTTCAGACGCACTGTCTTTATTGTTCGAACTCCGCCTACCGGGATGCGTGAAATAGAACAGGTATGCACGTCCGCCGCTGACGACTACATCCGGATGGCCGCCCTTGACCTTGTCGTCGGGGCCCTGCCCGGGCTCTTCGAGCAGATTCTTTTCCTGCCTCGTCCACTTCAGGCAATCCTGAGATTTATAGATGCCGAGGCCTTTCCAAACGTCAACGACCATCCAGTAGCAGCCCTTCCAGCGGAAGACTTTGGGGCCCTCTCCCGGGCGCTCACCCATCGCCTTGCCTTTGTCGTCCCATTTGTACAGGTCGGGGCTGTCGGCATAGTAGATCGATTTTCCATCGACCTCGTTGTTGTACCACATTCGCCACGTGCCGTCCGGCAGCCGCATGACGCAGGCGTCGATGACCCTGTTGGAAGAGAGCTTCAGCACGGATTCGAATTTCCAGTTCAGCAGATCCTTACTCGTCAGGTGGATGATGTCACGCGTACCCGACCAGTCGGTGTGCATCCCCGGCACAAAAGTCAGATACATGTGATAAGTGCCGCCGTGCTCGATCACCTCCGGCGCCCAATAGCTATACTCGCCCCGGCCGTAGTCGATATTTGCCGTGCCTCGATATTTCCACGTTGCGCCGCCGTCCGAGGACTCGGCGATGCCGATTTTTGTGCCGTGGACCCACGAGACGCCTTTTGTATTCGATACGTTTGCTCTGCGGTTGGTGTAGAACATGAACCATTTCTTTTCGGCACGGTTCCAGCAGAGCACGGGATCGGCCGCACCGTCATACACGGGATCGCGAAAGAGCGGCTTGTCTGCGATCCTGCCGAGCGCTGCCGGGCCATCCGGCACCAGTTCCTTCGCCATGCGCGGTTCGGCCTGCGTCAACTCCTGCATTACCAGATGCGCCATCATGCGGGCGCCATTTTCATTGAAGTGTGTGCGATCATCCGGCGTGCTCGCTACCATGTCGTTGGCAGCGGGACCCAATTGTTCGTAGAGCCTGCCGCTCGAAGCGTTCAGATCGATCAGGCCCACTTTCTTCTCGGCTGCGACCGCTTTCATCGCATCCGCATAAATAATCAGACTGTTGTTCAGCCTGCCGTTCGAGCCGTACGTTCTCCGCTGCACCGGCGTCACGAGAATGGGCGTTGCGCCGATCGCCCGCGACTCGTCAATATATCGCCGCAGATAGTCCCGGAAATCCGTGGCGGCATCGGTAGCTTCCGGTCTGTCCGAGTTGTGCGAATCATTATGGCCGAACTGAATCAGCAAAACGTCGGGTTTTTCCTCCAGCGTTTTTGCCCAGAGCCCTTCGTTTATGAATGTCTTGGTGCTGCGCCCGCTCCTGGCAAGATTGATCACGCGCAGCGTATCCTTAAAATAGTCCTGGATATAATGTCCCCAGCCCCGGCAGGCATGATCTGGAGGATATTCACAGACCGTCGAGTCGCCAATAATCGCCAGCCGCAGCGGTGCCTCGGCCGCGCATAATGTCGCGTTGCAACCGAACAACAAAACCAGCAAGATAAACTTACTCGTTAATACAATTCGTGTCTTTTTCATTCTCATTCAGGGCATTCGTTTAAGCCCTTCCCATCGCACGTTCCACTTTCCATTGTCCGGGAAACCGGGCGCCGGACTCTCGGGGCAGCCATCCCAGCCTACTGCCATCATGGCAACGGCTGAGAGCAAGCCGCCGTTTCCCGGTAAATATAACGGCAGCCGGGCAGACTGGTAGTTGTGCCCATTGGTCAAGTACCGGTTCTT
>Ga0315543_1002824_pt1 | contig 16323 bp, 16 predicted proteins | sample SalMarSW160210MG_2_FD_203098 | JGI IMG/M metagenome (GOLD analysis project Ga0315543, IMG submission 203098) | Salt marsh sediment microbial communities from the Plum Island Ecosystem LTER, Massachusetts, United States - Salt Marsh Sediment SW1601-210 ...
TGGTAGCTTGCATGAGGAAGTTGCTGACGATTCTTAATGCTATAATCCGCTCGAAGACCACTTGGAGGTCGGAGAATACTTATGGGAGTATTGTTGTGGAGGCATAATGAAGACAGTTGCTTACCCCTGGAGGATGGCACGGTCTAGAGTAGAAGGAAAAACTACTGCACCTTTTCTACCAATTCCTGTAGTTTTCCGTATTTACCCTGTTTGCAAAACTTTTGTTGTCTTCTAATATTTCTATTATTTTCATTTAACCTCCCCAACAATTGTCTACCTCGGGATTAATTCTTTCGTGTGAAAATAGAATTTGAATCCATTTCATTTTCCTATTTTAATTTTGTCCACTATATTCTCTCAGTTCATTACCAAAATACACCTTGGTGTGGGGCCACGGTATCTCAATGCCCTCCTCATCGAAGCGATCCTTAAGTCGCTTGCGTAGTTCACCCGTTAGTCCCCACTGTTTGATCGGTTTTGTATCAGCCAGTATCTTTATCTCAACACCATGGTCACCTAAATTATTGACACGTGTAACTGCGGGAGTTGTTAATAGGTCTATTCCCCAAGTAGAATCATCCTTTAGACCCTGACCAACTTCGTTAATGACTCGAATTACTCTATTCAAATTTTCTTTATACGCTACCGTTACGTCCAAATTTACGCGTGACCAGTCGCGTGTCATGTTACTAGCCTGCTCTACTCGACTATTAGAGAAAATATGCATCGTGCCGTTTAGGTCTCGAAGAATGGTTCGTCTGAGGGTTATTTTCTCTACCAGTCCACCTGTACCCTGTATTACCGCAACTTCTCCCTCACGATACCAATCCTCCATAATGATAAAAAACCCGTGAAGATAATCCCTAACGATGTTTTGTGCCGCAAAGCCTAGAGCCAAACCAGCCACGCCAATACCAGCTATTAATGGCGCGATATCTACACCCAACTGACTTAATATCATTACTAGTACAAAAACCCAGAGGAGTACAGTGAGAACCTGTACAATTATGTGGGAGAGTGTTTGTGAACGGTGAGCTAACTGTTCTTTACTCTCTCTGCGCAGCTTGGGGATTTTTTGCTTTATGAGTTTTGGTATTATTAAGCGAATAAGGAAGCTTATAATAACACCACCGATAAGAATAATGGCTACTTGAATTGCTCCGTTAACAAACGCCGACAGACCAAAATTCAAATTCAGACCAGGCATAATTACCTCCTCTCTCTATGGAAATATTTTCGGTGAACTCCTTCGTGTCTAGGATGAGTTCTTTATCCAATCCCACGCTTCCCACAAGGTGTTGGCACAGAAGTCGGGCTTCGATTCATGGTTGCTATTCGTTGAGGTTCTATCCAGTAGTATTGCTTTCATACCAACTCCTTGAGCTCCTTTTACATCTGTTTCAGGGTCGTTACCAATATATGCGACATCCGATGGAGGTATACCCAGTAACGTGCAGGCAATAGTAAAAAGTCTTGAGTCAGGTTTTCTGAAACCGAAATCAGTGGATAGTATAAAAAATCTAAAGAACTGTCTTATACCCAGTATTTCACATTCTTCCGGGCAAAATACCTTCTGAGCATCGGAAACAACCGCTAGTGGATATTTACTCCTCCTCATATCCTCCAGTACAGGAAGGCTGTCAGGAAAAAGCTGGAATCGCTCACGACTTAGTAACCTGAAAAGCTTGCAGCAGGATTCAGCTAGAAGCGGACTGTTTAGACCCTTCTCCTTTAGTATCTCCCTGAATATAATCTCCAAGTCCACTTCAGGGTAAGGCTCATCTTTAGACTTCAGATGCTGCTCTCTTTTCAGGTCGAGGTCAGCCCTTAATTGTCCAGCATCAGTTTTGGCTCCGTAATACTGGAGGTAAAGCGCCAGATAATGGAAAATATCGTCCTTTTGCTCATTAGTCTTGATGTCTATTAGTGTGCTGTAGCAATCAAAGATTGCAGCCCGTATTTTAGACATTGTTTTGCCTCACTAACCAGATTCTCTCGATGCGTATCATCGAGATATGAATTTCTGGCAATCCTCAGTAGCCCCAGAGCCATATAAAGAGGAAGCTTGCGTGTAATTACATCAAATATTCCGATATCTCCGTAATCTGCCGCGTATTCCCGTAGAAAATGGCCGATAAATGGCTCCGATGCCCATCCATTACCTGCCCGCCACATGAAATGGTGCTTCAATTCAGCCGCAATAAACCCCAGGTCCCAGCACCGATCAGCCCATTTCAAGCTTTCCAGATCAATGGCAGTTACGTTACCATTATCAAAAAGGAAATTGGTAGGCGTAGCGTCCCCGTGGACTATCGTTTCCTTGTCTGAGGTAAAAAGGCTTTCTTCATACCACCAGCAAACTGCATGTTCTTCAATCTCAGCCTTCTTTATATAGCCTACAGGGCCTAAATTCAGAGAATCCAGCAGTGAGGTGAGATAGAATCTGGGAAAATCAGGGGAGATTGGCCCTTCAGTTTCACCAGCCTTATGTAGTTTGGCGAAAAACCGGGCCAGGTGACTCAATGCTTGAAAGAGCCCCTCGTGTTGTTGCTCGAAAAGGGCTTGTGATATATAGTAGTCAAGTGCCTGCCCCGGTGCCCTCTCGGTAACAAGTAAAGCATTTAGCTCTTTATTCTCACCCAGCGGCGTGACAACGTTATCAGTGTCTCCGCTCATTCCCAGTCTTTCTCGAAGCAATTTTAAATTTGAATATTCCTTATCCGCCTCCAGCCACGCATCCTCTAATGGAATGGTCCCCCACTTAAACATTTTACCTACTACCATTATGTTCTTGGTTCTTTCAAAGAAAAGACAGACGGGTTTCTCCGCAGGCAGCCTTATCATCTCTATTTCCCCATAGGGAGGCGGGGCGAACCTGGGGAATATTTCCTCTCTCAGATATTCGCAAATACTTGTTTCTAAATACATACTCTCACCCCCTTCCCGGTAATCAGCACCCATCGTTATCAGGGTTAACCCTGCCACCAGGTATAACGACCCCCTGGATTTCTGCCTGATATTCGAGTTTGCAAATTAGAGTCTTCACTATTTCCTGCCACGTCCATCGTCGTGAAGTCTGTTTGGCGTCTGTGCTGATCTTCTCCCTTGTTACCGGACGGTTCTTGAAGTAGTCCAGGTAGAAATCTATTTCCTCTACTCGCTGACTATCCAATACGACCGCATTACTCATATGAGTAGCATAATCCTCGCCGTTACAACCGGTAAAAACAAGCGCCCCCACGGCCATTGCTTCCAGTCCAGCCAAGCCAAACGGGGTACGGGTATTGTTAGCCAAGACGACGTTGCTGGCCTGGTAAATTATACGTAGAAAAGAGTGGGGTATAGGAATTAAAAAATTTAATATATCCGCCGGAGCAACTCGTGAAATCGCTTCTAGGTAAGGACTAAACTCCTCTTTGAGTTCAGCCGCACGGTGGTACTCTTCGATATCCCCGTCAATACACACGTCACCTATCGTAAGTCCGAGAGCGACGGCTTTTTGTGCGATTTTTACTCGATACGGCTCGGCATTACCACAAGCCAACAAGACTGGCTTTGTACCACTTTCTTTAAGCCTGTTAACGAGTTCAATTGCTGCTTCCCATCCCCTATCTGATTGCCATCTTGCCACCTTGCTCAATGTGAAGTCGGCGTCTATGGCTTCCTTTAACCTTGAGACATCTCTTTCATCTGTCTTGTTCATAAGAGCTTCGGGTATGCCATTGGGAATTATCAAGGCGTCTACTTCCATATCAAGTAAGACCTGTTTCATATATTTACTGACTGTAGTGATTGTCGCTAAATGTGAAAGGCGTTTCCAGTCTGTACGATCGAAGCCGTAGGTGCTGTTAGCGTTCCAGAACATCAATGCTCTATTTCTTATACCGGATTTGACCAGTAGTTCACTGATGCGGCACACTATTTCAGCAGTATGCCATTCCTCTCCCAGAATTACCACCAGTTTCCCTTCAGTTATAACGGGAGTTACAACTTCATTCAGCACAAACTGAGGAGCAGACTCTATGAAATCGTAAAGCTTACCCTCTTCCCCGTAATAGACCCCTTCTGGATGGTACTGACTTATCCATTGGCACCAGCGGTGAAGAGTGAGCTTGCCTTCTTGGAGGACTTCATAACCCCCCATGTTGGGATCACCTATGAAGAAGTGATGAACGTGGTAGCCGATATCCGCCAGTGTATTGGGCAGATGGGTGACCCTGGCACCAAGCGCACCAGCCATAGAATATTCGTCAGGTCCCTCGAAAGATAACACCACGAAAACGGTGTTATCAGGATTGATGTTCATAACAACACCCCCCTCCCATTCTCTAATCCGGGTTTTGTTACTGGAGATTGTTACCTTTTTACGGACAGCTGTATACCCCGCTTCGTCTCAGTGAATATTAGCTTGTCTTCCCGAGCCAGCCAGCCAATACCCATATACACTGCGGTTTGGGGTTGCTTCATCCTGCTGGCTACTGCCGAGATGCTCATCGGTCCCTCATTACTTAATAGTCTCCAGATTTCACCAGCTGTCTCTCCAATAGTGTGAAACATGCCTTACCTCCTTCGGTTAGATGTTACGCCTTTGTTTTCACCATTATATGAAGCAAACTATCTGCTACGGGCTCACAAGTAATGTCAGGCCCAAGCCCAGCATGACGGCGGCAGCTATCACCGAGATGATGATTACCCCCATTTCCCACTCGGTAAGCAGTTTCTGGGACAGGTTTATGATTCTATCCAGAGCATCTCTAGCCATATCCACGGCCTCATCTACTTTGCCTGACAGGACTCCTACCTCGGCTAAGGTTTGCTGGTGAGCTTTCTCCATCTTTGCGGCTATTGCCTCGGCTTTTTTGACTGCGTCAGCAGCGAGTGTTTTCGCCCCTCTGGCAGCCTCTTCAGCACGCTCTGAAGCCGATTGTGACATCTTCCCTGCTGTCTCGGCAGCTTTTCGAGCCTCTTCAGCTGCCTCCCTGGCTGCCCTTGCTAGCTCATCTGCCTTGCTCACCAGTCGATGCAGAGTCTGGGTTGCCGTCTCAATAGCTTCATCCCCGGCTGTATCAGCAGACTCGGCTTTCTTGCGTGTCCTGTCAGCTGTCTCGAAACCGGTAGAGGCTGCCTCTTTAGCCCTTTTACCTGCTGAATGAACCCTCTCGGCAACATTACCAGATACTTTGGTAGCTGCTTCAATAGCTTCATCTCCGGCTATGTTAGCTGACTCAGCTTTTCTATCAAGTTCAGATGCTGTGCGGAAAGTAGCCGCTGCGGCTCTCTTCGACTTGTTACCCGCCTCACCATCTTTCCTGGCCATCTCCGCAGTCGGGCTTTTTACTGTTGCAGCCTGAGCTTCTTTGGCCACTATGGCGGTTTTGTCAGCCTGGTTACCCGAATCAGACGCTTCTTTTATTGCTTCTTCGACAGCCTTTTGTGCTAGTTTGGCTATTCTTTCCGCTCTGATGGCATCTGCCTCAGTTACTGCAGCAATCCCAGTGCCAGCTTCCCTGGCCTGTTGCGTTGCCGCTTCTGCCTTGACACCGGCTTCCTCAGCTGCTTCCCTAGCTTCTTCGACCTTGGTAGCAACATCTTCTTTAACAGCGCTCATGGCTGCTTCAGCTGATTCCTTGGCCTGCGTCGCCGCTATCTCAGCCTTGAAACCTGCCTCTTCGGCCGATTTCTTAGCTTCCTCAGCTTTGGCAGCAGCTTCCTCGCCGGCCGCCCTCATGGCTGCTTCAGCCGCTTCTCTGGCCTGCTTAGCCGCCATTTCAGCCTTAATACCTGCTTCTTCAGCCGCCTTCTTGGCTTCCTCAGCCTTAGCAGCAGCTTCTTCTCCGGCAGCCCTCATGGCTGCTTCAGCTGCTTCCATGGCCTGTCTTGCCGCCGTCTCGGCCTTAATACCTGCTTCTTCAGCCGCCTTTTTGGCTTCCTCAGCTTTAGCCGCAGCTTCTTCGCCGGCAGCCCTCATGGCCGCTTCAGCCGCTTCCCTGGCCTGTCTGGCCGCCTCTTCTGCCTTGAGACCCAGTTCTTCCGCCCGGCTTACCAGTTGATGCAACGCTTTTGACGCATCCTCCATAGCTTCGTCCCCGGCGATATCAGCTTTCTCGGCTTTCTTGCGGGTTCTATCAGCTGTTAGAAAGCCGGCAGCCGCTGCTTTTTTAGCATCTCTACCTGCTTCATCAACTCTTCCGGCAATCATCCCTGATACTCTGGTAGCTGCCCCAATGGCTTCATCACCAGCCATGGCCGCTACCTCAGCTTTCCTGTCTACCTCTTCAGCCGCCTGAAAGGCAGTTGCCGCTGCTCTCTTGGCTTTTCTCCCTGCTTCATCAGTCTTTGTAGCTGTTTCAGGAGTCAGGTTTTTAGCCAGCTCAGCGCGGGCGGCGCCGGCGGCGTGAGCGCTTTCGTCGGCCTGCTTACCAGCAGTATTGGCCTTTTCTATGGCTTCTTCAACCGCTTGCTTGGCTGATACCGCTAAATGTTCAGCCCTGGCGGCTGCTTCCTCAGCCGATTGAATAGCAAGAGCCGCAGCCTCCTTTGCTGCTAGGCTTACTTCGTCAGCTTTTTGACCGGCTTCTTCGGCAGCGTATTTCGCGCCTTTGGCGGTTTCTTCGGCTCTTAAGGCTGCTTCTTCGGCTCTTCGAGCCGCTTCTTCAGCTGCCTTGGACGTAGCGGCAGCAGCTTCTATCGCCAAAGCGCTTGCCTTCTCAGCACGTTCGGCAGCTTCCTCGGATACACGCCTGGCTGCCTCGGCTGCCTCTCTGGCTGCCTTGATTGCCTCCTCGCCTTCCCTGGTCGCTTCTGCGGCCGCCTCCTGAGATATCTTCGTTGCCGCTTCAGCAGCCTTCCGGAATGCTTCAGCAGTTTCCCTGGCTCCTCTGTCTGCCTCCTCAGCCTTCCTGGCAGCTTCCTCAGCTGCTCTCGTAGCTGTCATTGCTGTTGCCTCAGCTCTTGCTGCTGCTTCATGTGCCGCCTTTGTCGCCGTATCAGCAGCACTTTCTCCCGCCTGGCGAGCCTCCTCAGCCCTCTTGGCGGCTTCCGTCGACGCTGTGGTAGCTGCCCCGGCGGCGCCTCTGGCTGCCTTAGCCGCCTCTTCCGCCCTCTTGGCAGCTTCAGCAGCCGCTCTGATGTTGGATTCCATCTCGTCCAAAATTTCAGGAAGTGGCTTGGTCATTATTTCGGGTGTTTCACGAGGCCTTTTTCCCTCCTCCGATACTCGACCACGTCTGGTAACCATCTTTCTTTACCTCCTTCGGTAATTATATTTTAAATGCGAAATCAACCTTGTTTCCGCCGGACTCTCACTTCACTTGGCTCATACGTACCTCCTTTTTCGCTTGGCTCATTTATTAAAAAGCACTATTGCTTTGAGGAGCCGATTTTCATGTTTATAAAGAAACCAAGCGCCAGGAGAAAGATGCCACCAAGGACAGATATTGTAATTATGGCCCAGGTGGGTATACCACTACTGACCACATAGAATGTACCCGTATTTGCCCAGTTCCCCTCATTTGTGGCACCATCTGTAGCTTTTACTCTCCAGTAGTAAGGTTTTTCGCCAATACCCAGCCTCAAACTTTCCTCGGGAGTGACGGAGTATTCTGTTTTGGTCAGTCCCGTCTTCTCTAGCACTGTAGAGACCGTTGAGAAGTCTGAACTGGTAGCAATCTGAAAAGTATAGGTTACGGGGGGGCTGTCATCGGTAACATCTCGCCAGTCAAAGCGTATCGGTGAAATTACCTTATCCCCTATTTGTGGCAGTAACAATGTCGGCATCGGCGGTGGTGTTGACTCTACAGCAAAATCAACCTCCGCGGTATTGGTGCCGTCGCTGGCAACTATGGTATGGTCCCCGAACTTGCTGGGTGGAATGGCGAAGGCGGCGGCAAAAACCCCGTTGCTGTCGGTGGCGACGGCATTTAACAGCTCATTGTCATATTTTATAGTTACCGTTGTGTTAGCTTTAAATCCGGAACCGCCCATGACGAGCCCCTGGCCAATGCTCCCACTGGTAGCGCTGATACTGATAGCAGGAGATGGCTCGGGTGTTGGCGGCTCGGGTTCTGGCGACGGCGGGGGCAGCACGATTAAGGTAAATTTAGCTTTGGCTATATTAGCTCCCTGCTCAGCGTCAATGTTATAGAGACCGGCTTGAAGCTCCGGTACGTTGAAGTTAACGTAAAAGCTACCCAGGGTATTTGTCGTTGCCGTTGCTACCGCAGTATTATAAAACCAGATGGTAACCGTCTTTAGTTTGCCAAAACCGGTGCCGCTGATTATTACCGTGGTGCCGCTCTCTCCTGAAGTAGGACTGATTACTGCTTCCGGTTCGACGTTGAAGTTAGCTGTCGCTTCGTCGCCGGATACGGTTGCGGAAACTGTATGAGAGCCGGCGGTGCTCTCCGGAACGCGGATAACGCTGGTAAAGTCTCCTTGGCTGTTAGTCTGTTTATCGCCTGAAGAAATGGGCACGCTATTTCCATCATATTTAAATGTAATTGACTTATTACCAGCGAAGTTTGTGCCGTCAATCTCTATCTGAGTCCCGACTTTGCCTTTCGAAGGGTACAAGGAAATTTCACCCATGGTTACCGTAAATGTAGCCACAGCCCTGATACGGAGCTGGACCGTGGTATTCACGTAATGACAAACGTAGACATAGTAGGTACCGCTGGTTACGTCTTTATCCCTGCTGCCATCGTCAAGCACCTCGGGCACCCTGAATGTGGTTTCAAAGTTACCCTCTTCATCAAGCCAGACGCCTTCTTTGACCAATTTGTAATAAAGAACATCCGAGCCTATGTCATCAAGCGTAGTGGCTTCTTCGCTGGAGAAGTAGATAGCGGCGTACTTGTCAGTATCAGCCGTGCTTTTATTGAACTCCGTGCCCGTGATAGTAATGCGAGCACCGATAGTGCCCTCTGCCGGTGACAGGGTAATCCCTCTCGCTGCCTGGACTGGCGCCGCCGGCATGGCTAGTAATATTAGAGACAGGAAGATAAGTGCAGAAATCATTCGAATAGCTTTAAATTTTTTCATTAGGTAGTACCTCTATAATTTTTATTTAGACTTATAATTACCATTACTATTTCTTTTTCATACCTCACTTACTACTTTTCCATGAAAGGAGAGTCTTCTATATGCTTATTCTTCAAAGCAAGGAATGCCCTGTCTACAGCCAGAGCTTCATGGCTTACCTTGTCTTTAAGATCGTTCAGTTCCGATTCGATCCCGGAAACCCTTACACCCAGCGTATCAACAGCTTTGGCAGCTTCTTCTTTGACCTTGGCCACGGCTGCCTCGGCGGCTTTCTTGGCGGCTTCGGCTGCCTTTTCGCCGCTTAGCCTTGCCTGTGCCGCCGCTTCCTTTGACTCTTTAGCAGCAGCTTGGGCCTGCTTTACGGCCTCCTCTACCCGCATAATGTAGTTCTCAAGCTCATCAAGTATCTCAGGTAGAGGTTTGGTCATTATCTTCGGCTGTTTTACCGCTATTTCCTCCGGTTCCTGATACCCCTTTTTCCCTTTTTCATTTGTAGTAGTCATTCACTTATCTCCTTCCCTGTTATCCCTTCCGCTCCGCGCCTGGGAAGCGGGACAGTATTACTTGGACTTGGCAGGTTGCTTACTGGCCTTCTCCTTCTTTTTAACCGCTACCTTCTTTGGTTTCACCTCGGGTTTCTTGGGCAAAGTCACTTCCAGCACGCCATCCTCGTAGTCGGCTTCAATCTTGCTGGCATCCACGGTCGAAGGTAAGGCTACTGAGCGGAAGAAACTGCCGTAGGAACGCTCGGAGCGATAGTAGTCATCTTCCTTTACCTCTGACTCTGTCTTTTTCTCTCCTCTGATAGTCAGCATATTGCCTTCCACTGAGACATGTATGTCATCTTCTTTCATGCCGGGTACCTCAGCCTTCACCACGAGTTTATCGCCTTTTTCAAAGACATCTATGGCTGGTGCCCACGCCATCTGCTCCATGGGTAAACGCCGCCAGATTGATGGCAGCGACGAGTGCCCGAAAACTTCGTCGAAGCGCCGCTCCATCTCCTCGAGTTCCCTGAACGGGCTCCACGGAGTTAATCCCCGTGTCGGCCTCCACCTTTCCATTGTCATGGCTGACCTCCTTGAATTCTTTTCGTGTATATTTTTCAAAACTGCTCACGCTTCCCAGTCCCAAGTTTATTGATATAGTTATAGCGCCACCTTCATTGATAGCTCATTCACCTTATAAAATGCGTTCGTCAATCCGAAATCACATAAGCAACTTGGACATCAAGAGTAATCTTCATCTCCCCAGGGCTGATTGAAGTCACCGGCGCTGCTGGTGCCGATATCGCCCCTTCCGCCCTGATAGGAGACGGATACACCGGATAGGAAATGCTCTCTGTGATGTAGGTCGGCGTGCCCAGCTTAACTCCACCTAGATTAGCCAGTTGCTCGGCTTTGGCCTTAGCATCAGCCATGGCCTTATCTCTGGCTTCCTTTTTGTAGTCAGAGGGGTCATCAATGGAGAAGCTGATGCTATCTATTCGTGTGTAATCTCCTCCAGCCACGGCTACAGCGTCAATGATGGAACCAGTGTTATCTATACTCCTTATCTTTGCCACCACTATGTTGTCTACACGGTAACCGATAACAACCTGCTCCTGTTTGTCCTGGTCCCACCTGGTTACCTGCTGAATGCTGAATTGCTGAGTCTGAATATCCTTACTGGCTATTCCTCCTTCCTTTATTGCCGCCGTTACCTTGCCCATAGCTGTCGCTGCTTCGGTTTGCGCCTCGGCTACGCTCGCCCGTTGTGCCGATATGCCTAACTGTAAAATGGCGATATCGGGAGCGGCAGTCACTTCACCGCGACCACTGACCCATATTCCCTCCTGTTGATTGCCCAGACTAATCTTCAGCCCGTCCGACAATTCAGTTCCGCTTGTAGCACCAGATGTACAGCCACCTAACCCGACCAGAGCCAGTGCTAGTACCATACCTGTAGCCAATAGCCATTTCTTTTTCATAGCCCACCCCCTGAGATAAATAATAGAGCCACTTTTTATACTTGATGCCTTTGTTACTTCTTTATGGCTTTCTTAACTTTGTCCATTACGTCAGGTGGAATCGTTTTCATGTTGTGTGCTTTGCTGGCATGCTCGGCAATTTTCTTCATTAGCTCATCTTCTGTTTTTGCGCTTGCTTCAAAGTCACAACTCATACCTATATCCCTGCATCTAAACGACGGCATAGTTAGTTTCCTCCTTTCTTTTTTTTGAGACAGCCATGTCTCTCAGGGTTTCAACATCGGTGATGACGATACGGCGTCCATCCAGACTGATGATTCCTTTATGGGCAAAGTCTCTGAGTGTCTTTCCGATCACTTCCCGGGCTGTCCCTGCCATAGCGGCTATATCGTGATGAGTGAGTTGTGAGAGGCAGGGGGTTACCGTGTCTCCACCATATTCAAGCAGTATGCTGGCTAATCGGCCACCAACATTCTTGAACGAGAGTTCTTCGACGAGGGAAATGTAGCGACGCGTCTGGCTGGCTATAACTCTGATTACGTTCCGGGCAAACTGCGGCAGTTCACTCATTAGGCTTTCAAGGTAATTCCTCTCTATTCCGTAGAGAACAGACTCCATAATGGCTTGGGCACTCGCTGGGTGAACACTACCGTCGAAGACGGCAATGTCATCAAAAGATTGTCCTGGGCAGACCAGATTCAAAATCTGCTCTTTTCCCTCGAATGACATACTGAACAGTTTGATTACGCCCGAAACAACAAAATAGAGTATATTGGCTGGCTCACCGGCTAGATAGACTATCTCACTTTTCTTTACGCTTCTTTCAGTAATCAACCTGCCGATAATCTCAAGCTTATCAGTGTCCAATCCGAAAAAGTAAGGGTTGGACTCAAGGAATGCTGCTTTCGGTGTCATTTTGGCTAACAATGATGTAATCATACCCATATACTCTTTCCTCTAACTGAGGGCGGGAAGTGGTAACCTCCGACGGAGGACAGCCAACAATTTCTTCTTTCCAAACATCGTTCCTGTACCTCCTGTTTATCGGAAGGGTATATTGTTTTCTGAGGACTGGCTATTCGCGGCTACAGCATCGATTATTGCCTTATCGAACATGGGCAGGTCAGCCGGCTTGCGAGACGTGATGAGATTCCCATCCTGAACCACGGGTTCATCAATCCAGTCCGCCCCGGCGTTCCTGAGGTCTGAGGCAATTGAAGGCCAGGAAGTCATCCGGCGTCCTCTGACAATATCTGCCGAAATCAGGATTCGCGGGCCATGGCAAATAGCTGCTACGACCTTCCCGGCAGCATATGCTTTCTTTACAAGATCAATCATCGGCTGATAAAGCCGCATCCTGTCCGGGGCATAACCACCGGGGATAATAATGGCGTCAAGATTCTCAACCTTAACCATGTCAGCGGTTACCTCTGCTGTAATTGTCCGCTTATCACTCTTGCTCCTGTAGCTTCTGACTGAATCAGTGCCGACGACAATCACTCTGGCACCAGCCATCTTCATAGCTCTCATTGGCTCAATAAGCTCCAACTCTTCAAAACTATCCTCAACAAGAATAGCTATTCTCTTTCCGTCAAGCATGTTTGTATTTTCCTTTCACCATTACGCTGGTTCACTTGATACTCGTCTTAAGACTGGGCTTGGGATATTCGACCCGTCACGACCATATCGAGCCTGTTTAGAGCCTTTCGTTTTGTTAGTTGTTACTATTCCGACAGACTCAACCTTGGATTCCATACTCGACCCATCACAAGTCGGCAGCAATTGTAAATCTTCGGTAATAGTATCCACCGAGGAAATAGCCTGGACGAGGAGTTGCGCCAGACGCATACGGTTGGAAGCCTCAATTGCCGTTATAACATCCCACTGACCTTCCAGCCAGTCTACAAGAACAACCCCTGTCTTATTCCGTAAAGCTTGGATTGCATATTCGGACTTCCCATCTACAATATCAAGCAACACATACACCCTTACGCTCATTTCTCCCCACCTTCTTTATTCGCTTATGATTTTTGGGCAACGCCATGCTGTGGAAGGATAGAACCTGACGCAATTAGATTGCTCCTGGAACCTGACATATCCGTATTAGGCAATACTCTGCAATTACGTCCTATAGCAATGTGAGAAGGCACGGTAACGCCTTTCCCTAACACGGTAATATCGCAGTCTCCTGATAGGAGGGACTTCCCGAAGCCGATGTAACACAGTTTGCCTATGTTCACTCCCTCGTCAATGATGCATGTATCCACCACGCTGTGGCAGCCAACAAAGACATTGGGCATCAGCACCGAATTCCGTACCTCCGCTTGCTCATCAACCCAGACCCCCGGCGACAGGATAGAGTTCTCCACACGGCCCTTAATCACACAGCCCGGGCTGAGCAAGCTATTGACCACCATGTTTTCCTGAGCTATGTCGGGCGGCGGGAGGTTCAGGCTTTGGGTGAGAACCGTCCGCGTAGTGTTGAGGCTGAAGGAAGGCTGCACACAGATAAGTTCCATATTGGCGGCGTAATAAGCCTGGGGCGTACCGATATCCTGCCAGTAACCGGTGAATTCATAGGCATTGACCTTATCCCTTCCTACCATGCCAGGGAGAATGGCATAACCGAAGTCATGTGGCGAGTCTGGTCGGGCAGCGTCCTCCTTTAGGCGCTGGGAAAGGACTTCTTTGTTAAAAACATAAATGCCCATTGAAGCCAGGTTACTCCTGGGATACCTGGACTTTTCCACAAATTCCAGTATCTCATCGCCATCACCCACGGAGACTGTACCGAAACGGTGAGCCTCTTCAACAGGTACCCTGATAACACCCACGGTCACGGCAGCTTTTGACTGCTCATGAAAGTCAAGCATCTCGCGGTAGTCCATCTTGTAAATGTGGTCGCCGGCCAGTATCAGCACGTTCTCTGTATTGAGTTCGTTCAAATACGCGAGGTTCTGGTATACGGCGTCTGCGGTTCCTTTATATGAGCCTGTTTGTGGCTCCAGGATATGGAATGTTCTGCCAGCATTCGCTAAGCCCCACTGCCTTAGGTACTTGGACATATAAGAACGCTGATAGTCAGTTAACACGGCAAGGTCATTGATTCCGGCGTAGACGCAATTGCTCAGCGTGAAGTCAATGACCCTGAATCTACCGGCAAAGGGCAGAGCAGGTTTCGGTCTGACGTGGCACAGAATGTCCATTCTCTTACCTCTGCCGCCAGCCATAATTACCGCTACTGTTCTGTCCACTGCCTGTTTTCTCCTCTAATCCTGAAAACTTTGTATAGAAACAGCATAAGCCGGATGGCATTGAAAAGGTGTAAAATGACGGGGGGAAAATTAAAAATAATAATAAAATATTGGGGAAAAAGTTAAAATAATTGTGAAATTATTGGGGGATAGCCACTGACTCAGGTTTGAATGCACCACGGACGGTTTTGAGAAGCAGAGGGTAGCTTTTTCAGGCGGAAGGCTGGTTCATGATGTAGCCTGCCTTGGGCAAATTACGAATCAGCTTGGGGTTACCCGGGTCTTTCTCTATCTTGTGCCTCAGCCTGCTAATCCATGACCTCACCAGTTGTATATCGTCATGGTATTCGGCACCCCACACGGTTGTGAGGAGATGGTGGTAAGTAACGAGGCGGCCGGCATTACGAGCCAGTTCACTGAGTAAAAGCCATTCTATGTTCGTCAGTTGTTTTTCTTCACCGCCAACCACAATGAGGCGTTTGTCAAAGTCAACGGTCAAGTCTTCGAAAGACAGCGGTTTCAAGGTTTTCCGTGTTTCTGCGGGTTCAAATCGGCGCTGCAAAGCCCTAATCCTAGCTAACAGTTCGTCAGGATTGAATGGCTTTGACAGGTAGTCGTCGGCACCCAGCTCAAGCCCCTTGATTTTGTCAGCATCGGCACCCCGGGCGCTGAGTACTATTACCGGCACTGCGGAGAAGTCGCGTATTTCCTTGAGTGTCTCCAGACCATCCTTTTCCGGCATCGCCAGGTCAAGCACCAGCAGGTCAGGTTCCTGAGCCTTAGCCTGCTCCAGAGCCTCGAAGCCGTTGCTGGCTGTCAGTACATTGTACCCGGCGCCCCTGAGCTTGGGCCTGAGAAAGTCAAGAATCTGCTCGTCATCATCAACTACCAGTATGGTAAATCGCTTCATAGAGACATCTCCTAGGCACCTACCCTAGATTCTAATGATAGCTCCCCTGTTTGCCAGATGTCAAAGCTTGTTTTTGGAAGAGTAAAACCCTCCCACTTCCTCCAAGGCATCTCCTGATATCCGCAGATTGACATGCGGAGTTGATGAAGAGCCACGAAGGGCTTGACAATAGCATGGGGAGGGGAGTAATTTAAAAAAACATGGATATATGAAGTAACTGAAACCAATTCGGCCAGGTATTGTGTTAGGGGGCGGTGAGATGAAAACAGGGCGCTGCAGCCGCTAGTCTGAAGAGGAGCTTGCAGATGGTAGTAGCTGGCGCCCTTTATTATTTGAAAGGGGATTAAAATCTAACCTCTCATATAAGGAGGAGGCAAAATGGCAAAAAGAACACCTGGTGAAGAAACAAAAAATACCACAACAAAGGCAAGGGAACTGCCCAAGGTAGTGACCGGCATCGCCGGGCTGGATGATGTATTGCATGGAGGCTTCCCGGCAGGACGGACGACGCTCGTCAGCGGCGGGCCGGGTACCGGAAAGACCATTGTTGGCATGGAGTTCCTTTATCACAGTGCCGTAAACGGTGAGCCGGGCATCTTTGTCACTTTCGAGGAGCGGGCTGAAGCTTTACGTAAGAATACATTGTCTCTAGGGTGGGACCTGGCTCCTCTTGAAAAAGACGGTAAGTTCTTTCTGTTCGGGGCACATGTAGACCCGCAGGCTGCCATTTCCGGTGACTTCAACGTGAAAGGACTGCTTGCCATCGTGGAAGGAAAAGCCAAGTCCATGGGAGCCAGGCGTATCGTGATTGATGCGGTGGACGTCCTTATGCGCATCTTTGATGACCCGGTGCGCGAACGTAACGAACTCTATGCCCTGCATGATTGGCTGAATGACCACGAAATGACAACTATTCTCACCCTGAAAACATCTGCGGGCGGGGACACGGCGTCTCGCTATGAATTCCTTGACTACATGGCCGACTGCGTTATTCAGCTTGACCAACGCGTCATTGAACAGGTGCTGACACGCCGAATGCGGGTAATCAAGTATCGTGGCTCGAGCTACATCCACAAGGAACACCCCTTCATCATTGCTGATAACGGTGTCAATATTATTCCCGTCTCGACTGTTGAACTACAGCACAAAGC
>Ga0315543_1002826_pt1 | contig 16322 bp, 13 predicted proteins | sample SalMarSW160210MG_2_FD_203098 | JGI IMG/M metagenome (GOLD analysis project Ga0315543, IMG submission 203098) | Salt marsh sediment microbial communities from the Plum Island Ecosystem LTER, Massachusetts, United States - Salt Marsh Sediment SW1601-210 ...
CCGCTGTTCGGGACAAGCCGTCCGTTGGGAGGTCGGGTGGCATGCTCACGCTTGCGTGAGCATGTTCTTCCCATTTCAGATTTCAGAGCATGGCCACGCAAGCGAGGCCATGCCACCCAGCCTGGCCGAACCGCAGCCGCACTCAGCCGAGCAGGTCGCTGTAGGAGCTGCTCACCAGGTTGTCTCGGCCGATCTGGAATCGCTCTGCGAGTTCGTCGAGCCGGGCGTGGCCGACCGTGTCATCCTGCTCGGGATCGAGAACCGCCTCGAATTCGATGAATGCCCCCAGACCTTCAACGCGATCGAGATGGATGCGAACGTTGTGCCACAAGAAGATCTCGCGCCGCTTTTTCACCACGCTGCGCGTGCCCAGCGCGGCCGTCAATGCCGCCTTGAGCGTTTCCGGATTGGAGATCGGGACCACGAAGTAGTTGCTCGCCCTGGCCTCCGGCCGATCCGTCCGAGCGTACCAGATCAACTGGGCCGGCGATCGGTCAATCTGGCGAAGCTTCAAGCGGCCCTGGCGACAGTAGAAGTAGGTGTCGACCTGGTGCTCCGTGCCAAGCCGCTCCGTGGCAATCGATTCGGCCGTCCGTCGTGTCTGGTCCAGGTCGGAGATCTTTGCCTTCAGCTCGATGTTTCGCATGGGGTCGACCGACCGGATGGCATACTGAAGGGTGGCAGTCCCCGATCAACGCAACCGCCCATCGCCAATCACGTCGAGGTGTTTGGCCATGATGTGGGGGGCTCGTTGCCTGGGGACGTAGCCCCGAGTGCTGTTGATGCCGACCGTGCGCTGTTCGTAGCGTCGCAGACTCATGCCCGGCGGCGACACAACCGACCGGCGCAAAGCATGGCCAACGCGGCGAACCCCAGTGCCGTCGTGGCGGGCTCGGGCACGCAGATCGTCTCGACGACGATCTGGTCCACCATGCCGGCCCCGGTCCAGCGAATGCCGACGAATTCCGAAGACGGGTTGGGCTGGATGACCATCTCGCGAGCATCGGTGACCCAGCCGTCACTATGATTCACCGTGTCCTCGAGCGGCGGCAGACCGGCCCAGCTTCCGCCTCCGGTGCCTATCCCGACGGCTTTCCAAATCGTTGGCCCGGCGCCGTAGTAGGTCACCTGTACCCAGATGCGTTTCTCGAGATTTGCATCCTCGTTGTTTGGGATGTCCATGCTGAAGCCGTTCCCAGAATCGCCCCAGGAGATGACACCCGATCGGCCTTCGGCTTGGTCGTTCCACTGCGACACGTCGCCGTACATCCAAATGTCTGGAGTGCCGAACGGGTTGGTGACCGATTCCCAGGATATGTTCCCCGATTGAGAGAACGTGGCCTCCTGGATCGTCGTGTTCGCGTCGCCCCGCCAAGGCGCGGGAATGACGTCGTCCGCCGTCGCGCTAAGACCGGTGGCAAGTAACAACACCGCGGCGAGCAACGCCGCAACAAGTCTTGTGATTCGTCTCATGTTTCGATTCTCCCTTGTCAATGCGCGTCCGCTGCCTCCGGTGTGTAAACGGAAATCCTTGAAAAAGACACAGGCAGACGTTCAGGCTCCGGGCCACGCCAGGGGGCGAGCCTGAACGGCATAAACATGAGTCTAGCGAGAATAACGGGGATAGCAAGCGATTTCTTGCACTTGCTCAGCAGAAATGGGGGCTGAGCAGGGGTTTCTGACCCGTGTTTGGCGTCGGAAGGGCCCGATTGGGACACGTGGGCCGCTCACAAGCGGCCGCCGGTCTGGCTTCAGCGGGCTATCGCAAGCGCCCCTGGCCAATCACCTCGATGTGCTTGGCCATGATGTGCGGGGCTCGTCGCTTGGGCACGTAGCCCCGGGTGCCGTTGACGCCGACGGTGCGCTGTTCGTAGTGGCGCAGACTCATGCCCGGCGACGGCGTTACGTAGCAGGTGACCTTGCCGCGGCTGTCGACCAGCGCGTAGCGAGGCGCGCCCCGCTTGGGCGAGCGGACACGAGTCAAACGTCCTCGGCCGTCGAATCGGTCGGAGGACGCCACGCGGCTGGGCGAGTCGCGGTTCGGCGACAACGCGGCCAGACGTCGGTCGCGACGCTCGGTTTGGGCCACGACCTGGTTGACCGCGTCGTAGCGCTGTTTGATGTTCTCGAACCGCTCGATCTTACCCAGCAGCATCCGCGCGCGGCCGCGCCCCAGCGCGGTCTCGGCCTGGGCGATGAGGTGTTCGGCCTCCAGAGCCAATTCGTCGAACTCCCAAACGGTCGCTTCCTCGGCGACCATGAGCGAGAGCTCCAGGTCAAGGTCGTCCAGCCGCTGCTGATATTGCTCCGCCGAAAGGGGTTGCCGCGGGGAGTTCCTTCGGCCCGATCGAGACGAACCGTCGTCGCCCTCGGAGCCCGACCCTATCGGCTTGTCCGTCACGCGCGGGGGCGGTTCGTCCGAGGTCGATCTCTTGCGGACTCCGTCGATCGGATATTCCGGATCGAGATGCTCGCCGTGAATCCAGCGGAATTCGCCCGACGGCGGGGCGATTCTTGCCCAAGGCGGGTCGGTTCGGCCGCCGGGGGTGTCAAGTAGTTCCACCATTTCGTCCTGGTGAAGCCGAACCTGGATGACGTCTCGGATGCTGCTGAACCGGCTCCCGACCCGGGCGGCCACACGCGGTTTGGCCACCTGCGCCAGTCCGTTGCCGGTTGCCTTCAGGTAGCGAGTCGAGACCCAGGTGAAGCTGCCCACCGGTGGGCGAATCGCGCACCACCCGCCGGGATCGTGCCGATAGACATCGACCGTTTGGCCCGAGCGGAGCTTGTCGGTCGGGTAGTAGGTTTTGCCGGGGCCGCTGCGAACATAGACGTCGTCGGCCGTGACATAAGCTTTGTAGGGAAACGTTTGTTCCCCTCCAGAGAGGGACGTCGAAAGTGCCAGTGTCGTCGTCAGGACACACAACGGCAACTGCGCGAGGAGCGTTCGGCGCATGGCGAAAGTGCCTCCTTGGCCCCAGTGGGCTCGCGGGGAAAAGCGGTCGAAAATCGGCTAGAGAAAGGTAGACGCGGCCTTTTAGCGGAAAGGCCCTGCCCGTTCAAGACCAATCAGGGCCAATTCCGTATTTGCCGAGCCGCCAGGCAGGCGGTAGAATCGGGCTTTTGTGCAATAACCGGGTGGTCTGTCACACTGAAGCTAACGAGTTTAGCGGGGCGGCTTGCCGCCCGTGTTTTGTCGTATTGCGGTCGTATCGTGTTGGTTGCGGCAACGGGCCGCAAGCGGCCCCGCTAAACGGTCAACCCGACACGGTAGGTGTAACAGACCTAGCCGAAGAAGAGAGTCATGCCCCGCTACAACCCAGCCACGATCGAGCCCAAGTGGCAGAAATATTGGGAAGAAAACCGCACGTTTGCCACCCCCCGCCTGCCGGAGGGTCGAAAGCTCTACGTGCTGGACATGTTTCCCTATCCCAGCGGCGACGGGCTGCACGTCGGCCACCCGGAAGGCTACACGGCCACCGACATCGTCTGCCGCTACGGGCGGATGAAGGGGACCAGCGTGATGCACCCGATGGGCTGGGATGCCTTCGGGCTGCCGGCCGAGCAGCACGCCAAGAAGACGGGCACGCCGCCGCGAGCGACCACGGAGCAAAACATCGCCAATTTCCGCCGCCAGTTGAAAATGCTCGGCTTCAGCTACGATTGGGACCGCCAGCTGGCCACGACCGATCCGGACTACTTTCGCTGGACGCAGTTCATCTTCCTGGTGCTCTACGAGACGTGGTTCGACCACGATAGGCGCAAGGGCCGACCGATCGCCGAGTTGCCGATTCCCCGGCAGATCGAGTTCGAGGGCGACGATGCGGTGGCCCAATATCGCGATGAGCACCGCCTGGCCTATCAACTCGAAGCGCCGGTCAACTGGTGTCCCGCGCTGGGTACGGTTCTGGCCAACGAGGAAGTCATCGGGGGCTTGAGTGAACGGGGCGGCCATCCCGTGATGCGGATTCCGCTGCGCCAGTGGATGCTGCGGATCACGGCCTATGCCGATCGGCTCCAAAAGGATCTCGACGGTCTGGATTGGCCCGAGAGCATCAAGACACTGCAGCGCAACTGGATTGGCCGTAGCGAAGGCGCAGAGGTGGACTTCTTCATCGACGATGAAACGGCCGAGGACGGTCGGCCGTCGCACGAGCGGTTTGCGAATTGGGCCGAGGAGCGCGACGAGACCGGGTTTCCCAAAAAGCCGGGCCCGGCGGTGCTCCGGGTCTACACGACCCGACCCGACACGCTCTTCGGCGCCACCTACATGGTGATCGCGCCGGAGCACCCGTTCGTGAAGCGTCTTACCCAGCCCGATCAGGCCGACGCGGTCGAGGCCTACTGCCAGGCGGCGGCGCGCAAAAGCGACTTGGACCGGACCGATCTGGCCAAGGAGAAGACGGGCGTGCCGACCGGCTCCTACGCCATCAACCCGGTCAACGGTGAGCCCATCCCGATCTGGGTCGCCGACTACGTCCTGATTAGCTACGGCACGGGCGCGATCATGGCCGTGCCGGCCCACGATACGCGCGACTTCGAGTTCGCCGAGACGTTCGACATTCCGATCATCGCCGTGGTCGACCCGGGCGAGTCGGGCGAAGTCGACCGCGCGGCCGTGCTCTCGGGCCGGCAATGCTCGGTCGAAGACGGCACGGCGATTAACTCGGGCCAATACGACGGGCTGTCCACCGCGGAGTTCAAGGCAAAGATCACCGAAGATCTCGCCCGCAAGGGCCAGGGTCGCAAGGCGGTCAACTACCGATTGCGCGACTGGCTCTTCAGCCGTCAGCATTTCTGGGGCGAGCCGTTCCCGATCCTGCACGAACTGGACAAGGACGGAAAGCCGACTGGCCGGATACGCACGGTGCCGGCCGACGAATTGCCGCTGGACCTGCCCCAGCAGATGAAGTTCGACGCGGCCCACGACAGCCCCGAGCCGCCGCTGGAGAAGGCGCCGGAGGACTGGCTCTACGTGACCATTGATGGAAATCGCTACAAGCGCGAGACGAACACCATGCCGCAATGGGCCGGCTCGTGCTGGTATTATCTGCGGTTCCTCGATCCCCGGAATGACAACGCGATGGTCGATCCGGCGGTCGAAAAGGCCTGGATGCCAGTCGACCTTTACGTGGGCGGGGCCGAGCACGCCGTGCTCCACCTGCTCTATGCCCGATTCTGGCACAAGGTGCTTTTCGACCGGGGCTACGTCAGCACTGACGAGCCCTTCCAAAGACTGGTCAACCAGGGGATGATCCTCGGCCAACTGGAGTTCACCGGCTATCGGGATGCCCAGGGCAACTCGATAAGCGCAGAGCGGGTCGCCGACTCGGCCGAGGACGGCCAGATCGACAAGACCACCGGCCGGCCGGCGACGGCGATGAAAGTTGAGCCCGAGGCGGTCGAGAAACACGGCGAAGCGTTCGTCCTGAAAGACGATCCGTCGGTCGTGATCGACAGCCGCGCCTACAAGATGTCCAAGAGCCGGGGCAACGTGGTGAATCCCGACCAGGTCGTGGCCGACTTCGGCGCCGACTCGCTGCGGCTGTACGAGATGTTCATGGGCCCGTTGGAGGCCGTCAAGCCGTGGAGCATGGAGGGCGTCAGCGGCGTGCACGGTTTTCTCGGCCGCGTCTGGCGGATGATCGTCGACGAACGTGCCGATGAACTACGACTGAACGAAGCCGTCCGGGACGTCGAGCCCGAGGTGGATCAAAACCGCGTGCTCCACCGCACCATCAAGGCCGTGACCGACGACCTTGACCAGATGGCCTTCAACACGGCCATCGCCCGAATGATGGAGTTCACGAACTTCTTTCTCAAAGAGGACGTCCGGCCGCGATCGGCTATGGAGCGGCTCGTGCTTTTGCTTTCGCCCTTTGCCCCTCACGTGGCCGAGGAGCTTTGGCAGTTGCTTGGGCATGATAGGACGTTGGCCTTCGAGCCGTGGCCCGAGTATGATGAAGCGGCGGTGAAGGAAGACACGATCGAGGTGCCCGTCCAGATCCAAGGCAAACTCCGCGCCCGAATCCGGGTCCCGGCCGACGCCGACCGCGACGCGCTGCTGGCCGCGGCCAAGGCCAACGAGCGGGTGGCTGACCTGATCCAAGGCAAGACGATCGTCAAAGAGATCGTCGTGCCGGGCCGGATGGTGAACTTCGTGGTGAAGTGAAGGGGCAGTAGCGTTTCGTTTGGGAAATGCCGTTTAGCGGTCGGGCTTGCCCGACGTTGCGCAGGAAATACCGGTAAGCTCAACCGCGGCAGCGCCGCGCAAGCGCGGCCGCTAAACGTAGAAGACAGTCGTTTCAAGAGCGCAAGAGGGGCACCTCGTGATTCTCGCCTATCACGTCATCTTCACCACCTATGGTTTCTGGCTTCCCAATGATCCTCGTGGGTCCTGGTCCGAGTACGTGCGTTCATGGGAACTCCTGCATTTTGGTCGGGCGACTAAGGTCTCGACAAGCCGCTCGCTGGCGAAGCATCCGCACCAACAGCCGCGCCGTCAAGCGACCAAGGAAGCCATGAAGTATCCACCGGTCCATTTCACCGGCATTCAAGCACGCGCGGTCGGCCGTGGCATTGCCCGGGCGTGTGAAGAATCTGGCTATAGGGTCCATGCATGTTCTATCCTGCCGGAACACGTGCATATGGTGCTTGGTCGACACGAACGGCGCGTGGAACGCATCGTCGGGCATTTCAAGGGCAGGGCGACCCAGCAGCTTGTCGCCGAGCAGTTGCATCCGCTGGCGTCGCATCGCACGCCGGAAGGACCATTGCCGTCGCCCTGCTCCCGACGTAGTTGGTGAGTCTATCTTAACGACGAAGCACATGTCCGCAGCGCAATGCGTTACGTGAAGGAGAACCCGCTGCGCGAGCGCAAACCGAAGCAGATTTGGCCGTTCGTTGTGTCGCATGAGAGTTGATTTGCAGTTGACTTTTGCCGGCCGTGCGAGACTCCTTGCCGTTTAGCGGTCGGGCTTCGCCCGACGTTGCGGTCCGAAAGCCAACATGCTCAACCACGGCAGCGCCGGGCAAGCCCGGCCGCTAAACAGGCGAGAGTGAGAGATTAGGTGTTTCCCCCGCCCAACTCCTCCAGCGCCGCGGCGAAGGCCCCGTAGGCGGCGGCGTCGAACAGGACGAAGCGGACCAGCTCGGGCCGGCCGTGCTCTTTGAGAAACGCGATCGCCGTGGCCAGCGCGACCCGGGCGGCCTGGTCCAACGGATAGCGATAGGCCCCGGTGCTCAGGGCCGGGAAGGCGACGCTCCGGCGGTCGTTTTCGACGGCCAGCTCCAGGCACCGGCGATAGGCACCGGCGAGCAACTCGGCCTCGCCCGAGGCGCCGCCGTTCCAGACGGGCCCTACCGCGTGGATGACGTGCTTGGCGGCCAACTGGCCGGCGCCGGTGATCACGGCCGAGCCGGTCGGGCAGCCGTCGGGGTGGTTCTGGTTGGTTTCCTGCATGACGCTTGGCCCGGCGCGGCGGTGGATAGCCCCGTCGACGCCGCCTCCGCCGGAGAGTCGGCGATTGGCCGCGTTGACGATCGCGTCGACATCCTGCAGGGTGATATCCCCCTGGCACAGTTCCAGGGTCTGGCCGTTGATCTGGGCTTTCATGGCGGATACCTTTGGATCTTGATCTGTAGGTCAGGCTGTGCCTGACAGCTATTGACCAAATACTACACCTGCGGGCCGTCGGCGGTCCAGTAGGCCGAACTGCCGATCCGAATGAACCGCCTGCACGGATCCTGCGGGGCTCGTGACCAGAACGAGGGGTGTTACTGGTTGGGCCCTCGAAGTAGACTGCAATTGAGGGATGCTGCTAGACTATTATTGAGCGAATTGTCTTTCACGAGAGGAGTCCGGCGGAGATGAGTAGCGAGACCGTGGGCAGGCCGATGGAGATCCTTCTGGTCGAGGATGACTTGGAGGATGCCGGGCTGACGTTGGATGCGCTCAATCAAGGGCAAGTGCAGTGTCGAGTGAGCCTGGTTCGTGACGGCGAGGAAGCACTCGAGTTTGTCCGTCAGCAGGGCAAATACGCCAGGGCTCCGCGGCCCGACCTGATCCTGCTGGACTTGAATCTCCCGAAACTCAACGGACGGGAAGTCTTGGCCGAAATCCACAACGACGGCATCTTGGCGCAAGTGCCGATCGTGGTGTTGACGGCTTCCCATAGCCATCGCGACATCCTCGAGAACGAGCGCCTGCACGTCGAGGATTACCTGGTCAAACCGGTCGACGTCGACCAATTCATCGCGGTGGTGAAATCGCTGCGGAAATACTGGCTCTCGGACGTCATTCTGCCGCAATAGGGCCTGCCGCGACGGCTATTGGTCGGACTTGCCCTTTGGCGTGGTTGCATCAGCACCTTCGATGGCCGAGAGCGCCTTGGCCGCCGCGTCACGAACCCGCTGGTTTTCATCCGCTAGCGCGGTTTTCAGTGCCGGCACCGCGGCTTTGGCACGCGGGCCCAAGCACTCGAGAGCGCCGGCCGCTTCGAGACGAATCATCGCCGACTCGCGATCGGCGAGCGCCTTGATGAGCAACGGGACCGACTTTGGGGCGGTCTGCTCACAGTCCGGGTGGATTTGGGCCAATGCCCAGGCACTGACCGTTGCGAGAAACGGGTCGGCTCCGTCGAGCTTCTCGAGCAGCTTCGGCTTGGCACCTATCGCCGCGGGACCAATCTTGCCCAAGGCAAAGCAGGCGCCATAGCAGACCTCCACGTCAGGGTCGTCCAAGGCCTTGGTGATTTCCCTCACGGCGCCCTTAGCATCATGGCCGATGGCGGCCAGGGCAAAAAGGACTTCGCGCCGCGTGAGGGAGTCCTCGTCGGAGAGCGCCCCGGCCAGATCGGGGACGGCCGCCTTGGCCGTGGGTCCCATCCGTGCCAGCACCATGGCTGCCCGACGGCGTGCCTTGGGCGTCTTCAGCGCCTTGATCAGGCCCGGCACCGCCGGCTCACCGGCCGTGGCCATGGCGTCCAGCGCGGCGTTGACCGTCTCCTCGTTGGCATCCTGGAAGGCCGCTTGCAGGGCGGGGATGACCAACTGCGGGCCCGGCCGCAATTCGGCCAAGGCGCCGACGGCCGCCTCGCGCACCATGCGGTCCTCGTCCTTGAGCAACTCGGCCAGCGCGACGGTCGCTCGCCGTTTCCATTGGTCGTCATCCGGGTTCATGCGGGCCATGGCGTAGGCCGCCGTGGCCGCGACCACGGGATCCTTCGAGTCGGCAAGCGGGGCGATCTTCTCGCCGGCACTCTTGGCCGCCGGCCCGATCTTGCCCAGGGCGTGCGTCGCCGCCAGATCGATGCCGGGAATATCCTTGCCCAACAAATTGGCCAAATCCGGCACGGCCTTCGCTGCCGCCGGTCCGATCTGACCGAGACAGATGACGGCCTCTTGAACGACCTCGGGACGAGGGTCGGAAAGCCGCTTGACGATCGCCGGCACGGCCGGCGCCGCAGTGGGCCCGATCTCACCCAACACCAGGCAAGCCCAGTAGGCCGTGGCGTCGTCTTCGAGGGCCTTCGTCATCAGGGGTACCGCCGGGGTTCCGATTTCGGCCAGTGCGTGGAGCACGTTGGTGCGGACGGTCGGGTCGGCGTCGCTCAGGACTTTTTCCAACAGGGGGAGCGACACGTCAGGGCCAGGCCGGATTCGTCCCAGCGCGCGAACGGCCTCGCGGCGGACGACCGGATCGTCGTCGCCCAACAGGGGCGCCAACGACGAAGCGGCCGACTTGGCCGGCGAGCCGATCCGGCCCAACGCGTGGGCGGCGTGTGCGCGAACCGCCAAGGATGGGTCCGCCAGAAGTTTGCTCAATGCCCCAACCGCCGCCGCGGCAGCCTCTCGGCGGCTGCCCAGCGCGTCGGTGGCGCTGATTTGAATCGCTTCGTCGGGAGACTTCAATTGCTTGATCAGTCCCGCGACATCGGCTTTCTCAACCTTGTCAGAGGCAGTCTGCTTGGAAGCATCGGACGAGGACGACACGTCCTTGCTCTTGGTGCACCCCACCAAGGCGGGGACACTCATCAACAAGGCTGAAACCAAGGGAAACAAGAAGAATCTACGCATGGCTTACTCCAGTGTCACGGGGCCACGGTTTTCGGCGAAATCAATCTGCCGCACGTTGACGCGACCTGAGTTATGGGTATTATACTTTGAGGGTCTCGAAAAGAAACCGAGGGTAGGATTTTTGTTTGCCTTGCTCGCGGCGCTACCTGGACCCGGGCGTCGGCGCGTCGGGAGTACGGTCGCGGGGGGTGCCCGTCTCATTTTGGAATCTCAGTAGTTCCCAGTTTTATTGAAACCCGGCATTGTCATTCTGAGCGCAGCGAAGAATCTCCTTAACCATCGAGATCCTTCGCTACGCTCAGGATAACCTGCTGCAGTATCAGCCAGCCAAACTTGGAACTACTGGATTTGACAATCGTTCGCCACTTCGGAGAGTCTGGTTATGAAAATAAAGATCGCAGGTCTCGCTTTGTTGGTGCTTGTCGGGGCGACGCTGGGCTATGCCCAATACTACCCCTATTCCTATCATGCGTCGACGCCGGGCGAGGGCTACGCCCGGGGCATGGCCGACGTGATTCGCTCACGCGGTCAAGCGGCGTACATGGATTCGGCGGCCGCCGTCAATATGACCGTGGCGGACCGTAATGCACTTCACAATCAGCTCGTGCGGACAAAAACCTTCTTCGAGATGCGTCGCGTCAACCGCGAGGCCCGCGCGGCCGAGAATCCTCAGAAGCCCAGGTCGAAGGAATACTGGATCCGACTTGCCCAGGAAGGCAAACCGAGACGTCTGAGTCCGGGCGAATTGAACACGGTAACCGGGGTGGTTGCCTGGCCCACCGTACTGCAAGGCGGCGCGTATGCAAAAGACAGGGCCGTGGTACAGCAGCTGTTTGCCAAGCGCGCGGCCACGAGTGTGCTCTCGCTCGAAGAGCGTGAGGAAGTGGATCACGCTATCCAGCGTATGACGAAGCGCTTCAACAGCCAGATTCGCGCGATTCCCACGGACTTGTTCGTCGCGTCGCAGCAGTTTCTGAAAAGCCTGGCCTACGAGGTGCGTTTCCCGGCCGCCTGATTCTGCTGGCCGATCCGCAGCGCATCCCACGACCCCGTCGCGGCTTGGGTTCTTGTCCGTTCGAGGTGGAGGCTGACGAGACTGGACTGGCTTGGCTTGCAGCACGACAGAGGACGCGGCTTCGTGAACAGTTACGTCACGGCAGAGATTTCCGCGTCGGCCGTCCACAGCAACCTCGCACTGCTACGCGGTTGCCTGGGGCCGGCGACCCGGCTCTGCGCCTCGATCAAGGCCGACTGTTTTGGCCACGGCTCGCGTCTGTTGCTGGACGTGATTGCCCCGTTGGCCGATATGCTGGCCGTTACGCTTCCGGAGGAAGCAGTCACGGTCCACCGGCTAGGGGCCGAGTTGCCGATCTTGAGTTTCATTTCGGCCTGTGCCTATGGCGAGCCGTCGCAGCGGGACGAGGCGATCGAGGAACTCATCGAGCGGAACATCATCCAGACGATCACTTCGGCGGAGGAGATCCCGCTCGTCGGCCGGGTCGCCCGGCGCTGCGGGAAACAAGCCCAGGTCCACGTCAAGGTGGACACGGGGATGGGTCGCTCCGGAGTGATTGCCCACGAGGCGGCCGAAGTCGTGCGGCAGGCGAGCGACGAGCCGGGCTTGCGACTCACGGGGCTCTATTCCCATCTGGCCACGGCGGACGAGGAAGATCGGAGTTTTGCCATCGAGCAGATCGACGTGTTCCGCCGGGTGATTGCCGAGTGTGATGGCGCCAAGGGATTGATCCGCCACCTGGCCAATTCGGCCGCGACGGTCGAGCTGCCCGAGTCGCATTTCGACATGGTCCGTCCCGGTGTGGCCGTTTTCGGATATCAGCCCTGGGCGCATGCCGGCGGCCGGTGCCCGCTTCGCCCGGCCCTTCGGTTGACCGGTCGGCTGCTGCCGGTCAGGGAACTGCCGGCCGGGGTCTCCTGCGGTTACGGATTGACCCACACGTTCGATCGTCCCAGCCGCGTGGCTTGTGTGCCGACCGGCTATGGCGACGGGTACCTTCGTTGCCTATCGAACCTGGCATCGGCGAGTGTCCGAGGCGTGGACGTGCCGATCTGCGGCCAGGTTTCGATGGATCTGTTGATTCTCGACGTGACGGAAGTGCCGGGCGCGCGGATGGGAGACGAAGTCGAGTTGATCTCGCCCGAGTGGGCGTCGCCGCGAAGCGTGGAGGGCCTGGCGCGGCTGGCCGGCACGATCCCGCAGGAGGTCACTTCGCGGCTGGGCAGCCGGATTCGCCGGGTGTTGGTCGATTAGCTCGCGTCCTTTCTGGGTGGCACGTCCCTGAGCGCAGCGAAGGGCGTGGGCTTGCAACTCTTCCACGCCCTTCCTTCCTCAGGGCGTGCCACCCGAATTCCCGGACACCCACTTCGTTCCTCAGAGCGTACCATCCGAACGATTAGGGCGGATTTCACGCCAGAGTGTGCCACTGCTTGCCTTCTGGCAAGCAGTGCCCCCGATTTGCCGCAGCACTGCTTCTCGCGAAGCAGTGGCACACTCTGGTAAGAATGCGGGTCAGATCGCTTCGGAGAGTAGCCGGATGCCGGAGCCGTTTTCGTCCGGGTAGTGCACCGCTCCGCGATTGATGGTTACTCCGGTAGCCGTGTCGCGAGCCAAGAGCAGCGCGCCGTCCATGTCGACGTAGTCGAGCATGGGCAGCAGTTGTGCGATCGCCGAGATGCCGACGGTCGATTCGGTCATGCAGCCGACCATTTTTTTGAGCCCCAACTCGTCGGCCCGCTTGAGCATCCGGCGGGCCGGGGTCAGTCCGCCGCATTTACACAGCTTGATGTTGATGCCGTGGAAATGGCCGTTGCAACGGTCGACGTCCGGGGCGGTTTGGCAGCTTTCGTCGGCCACCACCGGCAGGGCCGACTCGCGCCGGACCCGCTTCATCCCTTCCCAGTCCTCCGGCGGCAGTGGCTGTTCGATGAACTCGACGCCCAACTTGCCGAGCGGCCCCGAGTTGCGGATCGTCTCGTCGGCCGTCCAGCCGCAGTTGGCGTCGACCCGAAACACGGCGTCGGTGTGCTCGCGCAATCGGCGAACGATCTCCAGATCGTGCGGCGTGCCGAGCTTGATTTTGAAGATCGGCCAGTCGTGGAACTCGCGGAGCTTCTCGACCATGACGTCGATTTCGTCGATGCCGATGGTGTAGTCGGTCAGGGGACAAGTATCGAGCGAGAGTCCCCAGAGTTTCCAGACCGGCTGGCCCCGTAGCTTGCCCCAGAGATCGTGTGCCGCGCCGTCCAATGCGGATTGGACGAACGGCACGTCGGCCAGCCGCGGATGCATCTGCTGCCAGAAATCGACGGGGTCGTCGAGCACGGTTGCCTCGATCTCGGAGCGAAGCTTCTCCAGCGTCGCGCGCATGCCGTCGATCGTGTAGCCGTAGTAGCTATTCTCGGTCGCCTCGCCGAAACCGGCCTGGCCGTTTTGGCGAAGTTCGACGATCATCGTCTTGGTGACGTAGGTCGTGCCGCGCGCGATGCCGAACGGATGGACAAGCGGCAACTCGAAATCGTGGATCAGCAGTTCCATGGCGGGCGATTTTGAGACTATCCCAGAATTCCTTTTGGCCTTTGTCTGTCATCCTGAGCGAAGCGAAGGATCTCTTCGGCACTGAAAGACTTGAGATGCCTCGCTTCGCAGATCCTTCGCTTCGCAGATCCTTCGCTTCGCTCAGGATGACAAGGATGAACTGGGTTTTGAGATAGTTTCTTTATGGTAGTTTTTTCAATTCCTGTTTCAACTGAAGCACTGCCTGGACCAGCTTCTCCGGTCCGTGGCGGATGACGTCGCAGGTGGGCAGGCCCAACAATCGCTCGAGCCGGTCGCACTCGGCGGCCACTTCCTCGTCGGAAAACGCCTGGCCGTTGACGAAAACGCCGATCGACTTGCACGGGTGCACGAAGCTGGCCGCCATTTCCGCGAACGGGCGCAATCGGTCCAAAGGGGTCGTCGGGCAGTCGGGCAACTCGGCAATGAAGTCGCGTCCCATTTCACAACCAAGAATGATTCCATCGGGCTGGCAGCCGTGGAGCAAACCGAGCGTGACACTGCTGAAACGGAAGTCGGTCAAGTCGCCTTGGCCCTCGATGACGATCACCTCGTGTTGCTGGTTGGCGCGGACGAGGTTCTCCGCCGCGCCGGAGACGAAGTCGCAGACGACCCGATCCAACGCACAGCCGGCGCCTTCGACCAGGATTCCCGTCTGACCGGTGGCCACGAATTGGGCATCGACACCGGATCGTTTCAGGCCTTCGACCAGCTCGACGCTGGCGACCATCTTGCCGCAACTCGACGCGTTGGCCATCGTGAGGATGCGGAGACACCCATCGCGGATGCCCTGGCGGGTGGCCACCTCGTGCTCGTCGTTGTCGCGGAGATCGACCAGCCGCACGCCATGGTCTCGGGCCGCCTGGGCAAACTCCGGGTCCTCGTTGAGGAACTGGTGCAGACCGGAGACGACGTCGAGTCCTCGGGCGATGGCCTCCAGGATAATGGGCCGCCACGACTCGGGCAGACGGCCGCCCGGCGGCGAGGTACCCAGCAGGAGCGTGTTGGCGTCGCCGGCCGCGTCGAGCGAATCGACAACGGGCACGTTGCCCCCGGCGTCGAGCACCTCTTGAGTTGACCGGCCGGCCAGTTGCCGGTCAAAGAGGGCCACGACTTGCTCCGGGCGGTAGCGGAGGGCGCAGATGGCCGTCTTCGCGGCCCGGGCGCCCGTGAAGCCCTCGGTCAGAATAATCATCCGGCGTGCCATGGGCCGGTCCTTCCCTATCAACGTGGTCCAAGCCGCCAAGTGTATCACCCGGCAGCGCAGTCGTCAAGGAAGGGGAAAACCCGTAGCCTTACGAGTTCACTCATTTTGCGAACGTCAATGACTATGCAAGGGTCAGCCAGCCAAACTTGGAACTACTGAATCTGGAGAAGCGACCTGTTCCACATCGTCTCGTTAAAGATCGACGATGATACTGGGTTGATAGGCCGTTGCGTCGTAGTCTTCCAGTGCCAGTTCGTAGCCGTTTCGGTGCAACACGTCCGTCAGTCTTAGAAAGGTCTCCTTGCTCATGATCCCTTCTCGCAGTCCATGCTCAAAACGGATGATTCCCGGCTTCACGGAATCGAAGTCTATGTTGAGGATGATTTCGGCATCATAACCTTCTGTGTCGGTGTGTAACAAATCAATCCTTGTGATCTGATGGTCTTTCAACAACTGGTCAAGCGAGACGCATCGCACTTTTTGCGGGATGATGGCATCCGATGGAATCCCTGAGAGTCCGTGGTGACGCTTGTTAAAAGAAGCAATCCCCTTGGCCCACTTGGGCAGATCCTTCATTTTCGCGGGATCAACCCGATACAAGGTCATCTCTTTTTCTGAATTATGGATGGCGGCGTGGACAGCCAGGACATGGGGATATCTTTGATAGTTGGCTTGCAGTTCTTTGAAGTGATCGTCCAGTGGCTCAACTACGATCCCTCTGACCCTCGAGTGATTCAGGGCCACAAACTGGTAGAGGGGATCGAAACTGATCCCCTCACACGCACCTATTTGGACGAAGAACAGGTCTGCATTCTTTTTGAGATGGGCATACAGGAGTGCCTCAAAGTCAAAAGGATGGTCTAGGTGTGTTATGCTGTATCCCAGACGACCAAGCACTCTTTTCATTGCTTTGTGCAAGAATTTGCCCATGGTTAGTCCCTTGTTGGATGAGTCAAGACTATGGTCCACATAGTCTCTCCATCTTATAGCGAGGAGGCAGAATCGCAAGACGGCACACGGATACACGCGCAAGAACATCAGTCTGCCGCATGGGCGCTGGACGGCGTCATTGGGCGAGCTCTACCTACCCGGCCGGGTCGCCGTCGGGTCGCCGAGAGCCCCAGTGCGAGTAGTCCGGCTGCCGCCAGCGCGGCGCTGGACGGCTCAGGCACGGGCGTGGCCAGGATAACGGCCTGGCGCGCCGCCAGACCTTCGCCCAGTGTTGCCAGAAAGGCGAGTTGGCCTTCACGGTTCAACCCCCAGCCGAAGTAGACAAGATTGGTGACTTCGTCGCCCAAAAGGGTGTCGCCCGTCTCGACAACCTTGTCGGCCGCGGGACCGCTGCCGGACCGGCTCGAGAGGATCGTGCACGTCGACCACTCGGCCGTCGACCCTCAGTAGTTCCAAATTCGCTTGAGAACTCACATTGTCATCCTGAGCGAAGCGAAGGATCTCCTTAGCCATCGA
>Ga0315543_1002827_pt1 | contig 16321 bp, 14 predicted proteins | sample SalMarSW160210MG_2_FD_203098 | JGI IMG/M metagenome (GOLD analysis project Ga0315543, IMG submission 203098) | Salt marsh sediment microbial communities from the Plum Island Ecosystem LTER, Massachusetts, United States - Salt Marsh Sediment SW1601-210 ...
GTCCGTGCGGAGCGTTTCGGTTCGGTCCGGAAAAAGGGGATAGGTCTGCTCTGTAGAAAACGTCCTATCGGAAGTCGGGTACCCGGCGTCTGAGCGTAGCGAAGGCCCGGTTTTTTGAGGTTCTGGGCCACCGCTGCGCTATGGCCCAGGCACCCGCTATCGTGGTTTTCTACAGAGCAGACCTATCCCCTCTTTTCTTCAGCGGACCCGGCAGGAGAACCGGACCACGCCGCCCTGGCCGACCCGCAACGGATCGGTGATTTCCCAACGCAGCACGTCGGAGCCGACGTCGTTCTGCTGGGTGCGGAAGTCGGCCTTCAGGCTGGACTGGGCGCTGTCGGGCACGTACTGCAGCCGCGTAGTGAGATTATCGACAATCGTCACGTTACCGATCGGCTGGTTCCCTACGTTGTCGAAGCGTAGTGTGAAATCGATCACGTCTCCGGGCTCGGCCGTTTGGGTGGAGGCAACCTTGATGATGCGCAGCCTTGGGCACGGCGGCGGCTCGTTGACGGTGTAGACGTCGTGATCCTGCTGGTCACCGACGTCGACCGTGGCCGCTTGATGGTCGAGCATGATCTGCACCGATTCCGTGTCGGTCCAGATGATCGCCGCGGCAATGCCCGCCGCCAGCAAGGCACGTTCGGTCTTGTCGACCTTGCCTTCACGAATGACCTTCAGGTTTTCGTACGGCTGGAAGGCGTCTTGGAAACTGCCCAGGCGTTGGACGCTGGAAACGGCGCCATCGCCCGAGCGGCTCCGATAGATGATCGGCGGCTCGGCCGAATTCTGCCGAATCGCTTCGACGTGCTGCTTGCTGCTGGCCGCGATCTGCAGCTCGTCGCAGCGTACCGGCACGGTGGGCTGTTGGACCGCACCGAGCTGATCGGTCTGCTCGTCTTGGGCCAGGCTGACCACCTTGCGAACCGAGGCGAACCGGGGCGCATAGATGAACACCGGGTTGGACGGCTCGACCAGGGTGCGTCCGTCGAGGGTGTCGAAATGGGCGATCGTGTCTTCCGATTCCAGGCCTTGGATTTGCCAGTCCGGGCGGACCGCCGCCGGCAGCCCGCGATCGCCACCGTCGACCAGATACTCGTCCTCGGGCCAGGGCTGCTTGATGCCCGGCGGCGACCAAGGACCGGCCGGTGCATAGGGCAGGGGTGCCGGCTGCGATGTGCCGCCGATGACTTCGTCAGGGCACGCGACCTCCGGACATGCGGCGGCAGAATCCGCGGCCGGCGGGCCGGCAAGCGCTTCACGGGGCAGGGTAGGGGGGGAGTTGGTCACCGGCGCTCGGCAGGAGGAGAGAATCAGCGTGCACAACGCCACCAGCCCTAGCCGCCAATAGCGAGGCATCGCTTTGTGATGTACGACGGGGTGCCACTGGCGCCGAGCCAGTGCTCTGGCAACGGCACGGGCAAGATGCCCGTGGCACCCTGAAGTGCTCTCGCAATCTGTAGCTGCTGAGGGGCCGACCGTCATGATGGCTCCTACTTCTTGCGTGCGGCAGCCGGCTTTGACGTTGGCGGCGCGGGCAATCGTCTGACGCTGGCCGGATAGCGCGCAAACGGCGGAGAACCGAACAGGAAAGCGGCGTCCGGCGGACCGTTGTCGCGCGGCAACCGGCCGCCCATGCGGAGAATGGCCACCGGACGTCCCAGCTGGTCGGCTACGGCCAAAGGATCGCGCCCGCGGCCGACGTCAAACCAGTTCTGGCGCCCTTGGCTTTCGGAGACGGGCAGCGCTCGAAATGGGTCTTCGAGGTAGATCACCCGGGTAACGAACTTGCCCTGGGCCGCCATGTGCAAGTCTTCTTCGGTCAATTCGATCGGGATGGCGAACCGTCGCTTTTGGTTCTTGGGTGCATAGAGTCGATCGATGATTTCGATGGTGGGAAAGACCTCGATCCCTTCGGCCAGCGGGATTTGAGTCACACGAACACGATAGACCCGGCCGACGAGCATGCCCACGCGCAAGGGAGCGGGCGTGGGCTGCTCGAAGGTGTTTCCGACAGCCAGCGAGATCGCAGCCCCGGGAGGAGCCTTGATCTCGACTGGCTGGAAAAAACCCGGCAATGGTCCGCCCCGCTGGAGTTGCACGCTGCCAATCGCTCCCGGCGGCATCGCACCCTGGTGCAAATAGTGGACTTCATCCTGTCGAGCCGCCAGGCGGCCCACGCAAGTCAAGAGGAGAATGACCACTATTGCGGTCCTGTCGACAACTCGAACCCAGGCAAGCGGATTTTCTGCCGCCCGGCAGCGGAGCTTGTTGACCATTGTCACGGATCGCGTGGTTTATGGAAAAAAGGGGGAGGTTATAGGTGACGTCGTTATTAATAGTCCGGCCCAGGAATGCGACACCCGGTGCCTTCCTGACAGCAACCGTCTTCGTAGGGGATGCCTTCACAAGGAACACCCTCGCAGGGGACTTCCTCACACGGGACGTCCTCGCACGGGACGTCCTCGCATGGAACACCCTCGTAGCCGGGCCGGATGCACTCGATCTTGTCCGTGTACGGTTGACGGTAGATGCCCACTCCGCCGCAGGTGTGCTCGTGGATTCGGACGTGGTTGACCGGTTTGGGATAACTCATGCCCGGCGTCTGTTTCACGTCGATCTTCACTTTCCGCACCGGCTTGGGCATGCGGACCTTGGTGTGATTCTTGATGACGTGTTTCTTCAGCCCGGCGGGAATTCCCAGCGGCACGTGCGGCGGGCCGGGCAATCCGATCGGCGTGCCACACATCGGCATCCCGTACTGCGGACCGGTCACCCCGGAGATGTAGTTCGACGGAACCGTGCTTCCGACGCCCATGCCCATGGGCCGTGGAGCACCGGGGAAGCCGTTGCTTTGACAAGGGGTGCTGTAGGAAGCCGGCACAACCCCGCCGGGCTCGACCGATTCAGCGGGCATCTCCAGGTCCTTGTTCCCCAGCCGGACGATGCCCATGATCGATCCGCGACGATCCGCCTCGACGATCGGATCGACGCCGGGATCCAGACGCGTGCTGACGAGCGTTTCGACGCCGGCCAACGCCATCTCCTGGAAGTCGGGATCGGGCAGGTAGATCACCTTGGTAACGAAATTGCCGCTGAGCACCTGGTCGAAGTCTTCTTCGGTGAATTGCACGGGAATATGATTGTGGGCCAGGAAGGCCGAGGTCCGCGGCATCACGGGACCGACTTCGAGCGTCGGATAGAGCTCAACGCCGGGGCGGTTCGGGATGTTCGTCAGCTTGAGGCGATAGATCGCACCCTGCGGGAAGTTGTATCGGCCAGGGCAGATGAGTGGCTCGGAGTCGAAATGGCCCGGCATCGACACGTCCCAAGTGACGGCCATTCCGTCCGGGCCCATGAAGCCGATCTGAGAAGACTGGTTGGGCGTCGGTGGACACGGCTCGTGGACCATCACGCCCGGCCCCGGTCCACCCACGCCCGGCCCGGGATGCATCAGCATGTCCGCCGGAGGCAGAACATTCTTGCGCAGCAACAACTGTGCCGGCGGCAGGCCGCTACTATTGGGTCCCTTGCAGCCGACAAGCGTGACTGCGATCGTCAAGAGAGCTACTGCGTATTTCATGGATATCCCTCTCCTAGCCGCCCGAGTTGCGCCGCGGGACAACCGACCGCTCGCCTGCGGGCTTGTGTGTGATCAGAACCGGATACGCCACCGTCTGAGAACAAGTGTTCGAATACCAATGCGAATCGAAAACCGGCCTCCCCACCGACACCCGATTGACGTGGACCCTCATCGGGGCACGCCGTACAATGTCGGTCGCGAGGGATTCATCGCGCAGAGCGTGCCTGTGAGCTGCAGTGGTCAGCTCGTTGGCCGCTCGAGCGCAACGCGTCCTCTGAGGTCTATTGGTCGGCCTAATACAATGCAATTCTTTGGTAAAATCGTCACAACCCTAAAATGAAGAATAATCTGCCTAGGGCGCCGGCTCTTGCCTATATCCTTCTGGCTTCCTGCGCTACCTATATTCATGCACAGGGGGCAGCCGTGGAGCTTACTAATGACCTCTCCACGGGGAAGAAACCCTCATCGGCTTCACCGGCTTCCGACGAAATTCGGCAGGCCGACGTGCTGCTGGAGCGTGCGATTTCCAGGCTCGAACGCCTCCATTCGATCGCCGCGGAGTTCAGCTATCGGGTTGACCTTTTCGGCAAGCAGTTGGGCGGGAAGGGCGACTACTGGGAAGAGCGGTCCGGCCCCACTCCCAGGGTCCGCATGGAGCTGAAGATGCCGCTAGGTGATAAGATGGGGGCTTTGGTGCAAGTGTGCGATGGCCGCTATCTCTGGACTTATCGCCGTCTGCTGGACCACGGCAAGCTCACCCAGGTCGACTTGCAGCGCGTGACCGCCGAGCTGGACCAGCCCGGACAAGAGGCCGCCATGAAGCCCCCGCTCGGGAGCATTGGGATGGGAGGCATGGCAGGCCTGCTCGTCGAACTGAGGAGGAATTTCGACTTCGAGGTCGTTGGACGGACGGACTTGCTCGGCCGGCCGACCTGGACCTTGCACGGCGGTTGGCTGCCCGAGCGGCTCGTGACCCTCTTGCCGGATCAGAAGGGCGTCATCCTCCGTGGTGGGGAAGTGGACTACACAAAGCTCGCGGCGCATCTACCCAGTCACGTGACACTCATGTTGGGCACGCGCGATCTCTTTCCCTATCGCGTTGAATACCGACGAAGCGGTCGTCGGCAGTCGTCGAGCCTTGGCAACAAGCCGCCGACGGCCGGAAAAGCGGTGGTCACCATGCAGTTGGGACCCAAGATCCACGTGAACGGGCCGATCGACCCTGCGCGGTTCGACTATCGGCCCGGCAACGTCGAGCCGTCCGACGCCACCGAGAGTCTCATCAAGCGATTGCAGGCCAGGGCCAAGTCGGCCAAGACCGAGGCAAAGCGGTAGCGCGCGGTAGAAAACGGTTGGGTGGCACGCCCTGAGGAACGAAGGGCGTGGTTGGCAGAAGGAACACGCCCTTCGCTCCGCTCAGAGCGTGCCACCCCAATTCCCGGACACCGTCACGCTTGCCGTGAGCATGTTTTTTCACCTCCGGACATGGCCACGCGAGCGTGGCCATGGCACCCAGCAACTTATTCTGACACGGCTCCTTGTCCCGACGGTGCTTCCAGCTCGTGGTCAAGGTGAAACACACTGTTGATCGTGATCACCTTGACCCGGTTCTCGCGGAAGCGAAGCAGGTTGATCCCGCAGTTGTCCTGGGGGATCGAGCGGTATTGGGCCAAGGGGATTCCGATGAGCCGAGTGAGATAGGCGCGATTGACCACGTTGTGGGCAACCACGACGATGGGGCGTCCTCGGTTCTCGCTGAGCAGGTGTTCTATCGCCGGCGCGGCCCGATCCAATACCTCGCGGAGGCATTCTCCGCCCAAGTAGCCATTGGCGCCGGCATCCGTCATGAACGCCCGGTAAGCATCGGGATCGTTGCACTGGATCTGGTTCCAGTCGAGTCCTTCCCACTCGCCCACGTCGGCCTCGATCAGGTCTTCCACGACCTGGACCGTCAGGCCGTGGCGGCTTGCGATCGCACGGGCCGTCTGCTGGGCGCGGAGCATCGGACTGGAGTAGACGGCATGGACCGCTCGACGGGCGAGGAATCGACCGGTCCGCTCGGCTTGTTGGCGACCGGCGGCCGAGAGTTCGGCGTCGAGCCGCTGGCCCTGGACCACCTGCGGCTCCTGCTCGTTGTTGACGGTGGCCGCGTGGCGGACCAGGTAGCAGAGGGTCGAATCCTGCGGAGCCATGTTCCTGTCCTGTCGTGGCCGGTTATGCTATTCTGAACGGAGGGAACCACAGATGGACACAGATGAACACAGATGGATAGAGAACTCTGACAAAGGGTGGCTGGGGCATAGCGAAGCGGTGCCCCAGATGGCCGAAGACTGGGGCTTCGCTACGCTCAGCCACCAGCCACCCACCAAACTTCTCCTCTTATACGCATTCTCGATTGAATGCTCGCTGGTTAAATCTGCTAACCCATTGCAACATAACAAGTAAGCAATGCTAGCAACGCGCTATTTCAAACTAGAAAGCGTATTATCTGTGTTCATCTGTGTTCATCTGTGTTTCCCGGCGCGCCGGGATGGTTCCTCTTATCCTGGCTGCCATTGTAACGAGTCCGAGGCGATTGAAAATCCACGCGGGAGGAAAAACGGATGCGAGCGTGCATACAACGGGTCAATCGGGCAAAGGTGACCGTCGGCGGCGAGCTCTCGGGCCAGATCGGCCGCGGGCTGCTCGTACTGCTGGGGGTCGCCGAAGGAGACGCCGAGGACGAAGCCCGCCGCATGGCCGAAAAGATCGTCGGATTGCGGATCTTCGAGGACGAGCAGGAGAAGATGAATCTCGGCCTGGCGGACATCGGCGGCGAGATGCTGGTGGTCAGCCAGTTCACGCTGCTGGCCGATTGCCGCAAGGGACGCCGGCCGAGCTTCACCGCCGCCGCGCCGCCGGAGCAGGCCGAAGCGCTCTACGAGGTTTTTGCCGAGGAGATCCGTCAGCGGGGAATCACCGTGGCGACGGGCCGATTCCAGCAGCACATGGAAGTCGAATTGGTCAACGACGGCCCGGTAACGATTCTTTTGGATAGCGAAGAACTGAACCGGCCCCGCCGGCAGAAGTGAGAAGTCAGAAGGATGAAGTCAGAAGGACGATTAAGACCGAGCCGCGACCGTGAGGGAGCGGTCACAGTGCGAAAACAGCGGATGGACTACCGAACAGTCCATACTGAAACGTACTCCATAAGGAGAACGTCGTGTTTCATTATCATTGGGTAGAGATTGTTCTTGTCATTCTGACTATGCTATCGATCACCAGCGTAGGCTTGTTGGCCATTTGGGCCGCACTGGGTCGAGGCCATTGGTTTGTCCGTGTTGCGGTCGTTGGAGCCCTCTTCTCGTTGTTGCTTTTGGTGCCCGCCTACAAACCACTGATTGTCTTCGTTGTCCAAGCGGCTGTGGCGGTTCCCATATTGGTGATTGCCCGGCGGTTGCGAGCCAGGAGCGAGGGCAAGTCGGTCTGGCAATTCGGCCTGCGTGACCTGCTTCTGCTTACTCCGGTGGTTGCGGCCGTAGCAGCCGTCGGAGCCATCGTGCCAAAGAAAATGTGGCAATCGTGGGACATCGTCAGGTGGACGGGAACCTCACACGGGAATCCGGCCATGCCACCCTGGCTGTACGTGTTGATTCTCGCAGCGACCATGGGCGTAGTGACATGCTTGGCCGCCTGGATCGTGCTGGGCCGCTGCCGCCGGTGGAAACGTCTGACGGTGCTATGCGTCGCGTTTCCTGCGGTCCTTATGGTTTTGGGGTTTGTGTTCCGTTCCGATTCACTTTGGCGGCACCAACCGTTTCTTGCGTGGGCCAGTATTCTCGGCTCGCCGAAGATTCACATTGACGAACTGGTATTCCTCTACGCCATGTGTTCCGTGGCACTCATGGTCATTTGGTTGTGGCTCGCCAGGGCATCCGTTATCGGGTGGGGCGAGGGAGAGGTGGAGGACGCCTCGAAAGAGAAGAAACACCGATGGCTCCGCTGGCTGGCCAGGGCAGGATTGCTGCTGTTGAGTCTGGCGATCTTGATTCCGCTCGGCTGGGCCTACTGGATCATGGTAACGCCGTTGCCGGTTCCGGAAACCGTCTTGCCCAAGCCGAACGGCTACACGCGGCTGGTCGAGCTGAGCAAGCAGCTACAGAACGTGACGGTCCCTGATGATGACCCGACGCTCCCCCAGGCACAGCGCCCGACGCCGAAGGACTTCATCGACTTCGAGCAACGGTACCACAAGTTGTTCATCGCGGTTCACGAGTCACTGGATTTGCGGTGTCTCGTACCGCTGCGATACGACGCCTCTGACGTGAACACCAACCTCTCCGACCTTCAAGGCATAAGACAACTCGCCCGAGCCCTTTATGCCGCCGGCCACGCGGCGTGCCTTGGGGGCGACTACGAGGAAGGTGTACAACGACATATCGACACGATTCGACTGGGCCGGTCCACAGCGAAGGGAGGGCTGATCGTGCACTGGCTTGTCGACATCGCGATCGAGGGCATTGGCCTGCATGGCATTCATACCGAACACGTCCAAATGCCGGCCAAGCAACGTCGGATACTGATCCAGACGATTGACGACCTTCAAGAGGGCAGCGAATCGTTCGAGGTAGTTCGCCAACGAGACGATGCCTGGTCGGAGAACGCCTATGGCTGGCTGGGAAGACTCGTCCAGCACGTGTTGGAATTGTCGCGCAACAACGCCGCCATCAATGAGGCATGCCGGCATGCGTTGCACCGTCAGGAAACGATGTTCCGAATTCTCCTCGTTGAACTCGCCCTAGAGAACTACCGCGACTCGTACGGTCAGTATCCCAAGCGGCTTGACGAGCTCGTACCGAAACAGTTGAAGAAAGTGCCACTCGACCCGTTCAACGGAAAGCCGCTACGATATCGGCTGACCGACAAGGGCTATCTGCTCTACGGCGTCGGGTCCAATGGCCAGGATGACGGAGGGACTACCTGCAGCGACAATCCCCCAGGCGACGACGTGAAGTTCCAATAGCGAACTGAGATGTCCACCCGCGTTGCCTCACCCTTCGCACTTCTTACTTCGTACTTCTCACTTCAACCACGAGGTTGGGTCGCCGAACTCGCTCTTGAGGGCTTCCATGAGTGTACCGTGCTCCTCCTGGTTGCCGTCGGTGCCATCCGACGGACCGCCTGTGCTGTCGGATTGCGAGGCATACTGCTTGTCTTGCGACTGCTTGTTCTGCTGCGGCATCCAACCGGGTTCTCGGATCACCGCCATCACGACCAGCAGCAGTGCGCCGTAGGCGGCCAGGTTGGGCAGGACACCGTGGCCCAAAATCTTGACGGCCGTGCCGAACGATTTTTTCAGTCGCAGGCGGCCCCGATACCACTCGATGCTGTAGAACTCGTCCAACAGCAGGTGCGACAGATAGCCAAGCACGACGCCGCCCGCCTTGTAATAGCGGAGGTAGACATTGTCGCCCGAGGCCAGCAGGAAGGCGATTCCGCCGAAGACGGCCGCGGCCGGCAGGCTGTGGAACATGCCGCGATGGACCGTGAGCTTCTTGATCAGCGCGGCCGCGCCGAAACGGATCGCTAAATAGATGAACGCCCCGGTCAAGATGAGCGTCTCCGGTGCCAGATTGAATCGCCCGAGCCGGTCGATGAGCATCATCGGCACGATCGCCGCGGCGAAGGCGATGCTCTCGCGCAACGGGCGGCCCGAGTCACTGTCGATGTCGGGCAACATGCCCGAGACGGCGCAAAGGCCGCCGGCCAAAACGCAAGTCGGCGGCGATACGTCGTAGAACCAGTAGGCCGCTGAGCCATAGCCGGCGCCCATAAGAGTGCTGACGGTCAGATGTGTCTTGAAACCTGCCATGGCGCTCCCAATCGGCCAATGCGGCGCTTCGCATGAAAACAGGGATGGTTCGTCCGGCACAGGCTCTGGGCCACCGCTACGCTATCCCGGCGCGCCGGGACCCGCGCGCCCAGGGACCCGCGTGGGAACTGGCCAGTCTTTTAGCCAAGGAGGGCGTCCGGGCCAAGGGCAGTTTTTCGGCACAGGTTTTCCTGGGCTTCCTGGTTTACCCCTCTTGATAGCCTGACTTCATCCAGGCGTTTTCGCGTGCCCGGGTCAGGGCGCGACCGTCGGGGACTGCTATTCGCGGTCGGTTGGCCTGCGGCTATACTCAGCGCTCGTCAAAGAAAACGCCAAGGCGGATAGTCAATAGTTCCAACGTTCTATTGAAACCCGCCAAGTTCTATCGAGACCCGGCATTGTCATCCTGAGCGAAGCGAAGGATCTGTGCAGCGAAGCATCTCCTTGGACAATCGAGATCCTTCGCTACGCTCAGGATGACCTGCTGCGGTATCATCCCGCGAGGGTCACTAACCATGCAACTGTATGATATCGTGATGGTGGTGGTGCTGGTCGGCGCCACGCTCTTCGGGTTCTGGAAAGGCATGGCCTGGCAGATCGCCTCGCTTGCCTCGCTGGTGCTGAGCACCTTTGTAGCCGTCCGCTTCGGCAAGTCGATCGCACCGTTTTTCGGCGAGCACGAGCCGTGGAACCGTTGGATCGCCATGCTGGTGCTCTTCGTGGCCACCGCCCTGGCAATTTGGCTGGTCTTTCGGCTGGTGGCCGGCATCATCGATCGGGTGCGGCTGAAGGAATTCGACCGCCAGATAGGAGCCCTGTTCGGGCTGGTCAAGGGCGTGCTCTTGTGTGTTCTCATCACGTTCTTCGTCGTCATGCTCTCGGAGTCCGGCCGGCAAACCGTCTTGGGATCACGCTCGGGCCGCTACATCGCCATGCTCATCAAGAACGCTACGCCCGTGTTGCCCGAGGAGATCACCAACGTGCTGGGCGGCTATATCGCAAAGTTCGACGAGAAGCTGGACCCCAACACGCCGGCCGAGGCGCCCTCGGGCGAGAGCCTGCTGCCCGATCTGGACGACACGGACCTGGAGAACCTGGCCAAGGGCCTGATCGACGACGTGAAACGGGGTTTGCACAATGGCGGCGATCGGTTGCAAGAAGGCTTTGAGGGGAAGCTTAACGAGTGGCAGGATCAAGCCAACAGCACTGTCGACGATACGCAAGCGAAGGCGCAAGGCCAGGCGGACGACCTCCAGAAGAGGGGTGGCTCTCCGCTGGACGAGGCCCGGAAGCCGTAGCAGGGCAGGGGGGTGGAAGGTTCGGGACGCGGACCCCCTGAGCGATGTCGCGGCCGCGGGCCGTGCATGAAGTCTCTATGCTGCACGCCCACCAGCAACCGGTCACCGCTGATGGTCGCGGCGTCACGCGCGGCCGCGGGCGTACTCGGCCGAGCGATCTGCCGTCGGGGGCACGCTGCGCTGCGGCACGTCGCAATTCAGACGGTGTTCACCTCAGCGGGGCTGGAGTGGGCACGTCGAACGTCTAGGGCGTTTTTGGCTTCCCGACCGAACATAAGGGACATTATCGGACGTTGTGCCGTGTGGCATGGCCTCGCTTGCGTGGCCATATTCCGTTGTAGAAAAGCATGCTCACGCAAGCGAGAGCATGCCACCCTCAGTAGCCCCAAGTTCTATTGAGATCCGGCTGTCATTCTGAGGGCATTGAGCTCCGGCTTTGTCATTCTGAGCGCAGCGAAGAATCTCCTTCCCGGCGCGCCGGGATCGAGATCCTTCGCTACGCTCAGGATGACCTGCTGCGGTGCCAGACAGACAGACTTGGAACGACTGACCCTGACTTAGCAGCCACGCCCTTCGCTTCGCTCAGGACGTGCCACCCGGGCGAGCGTTACTTGCCGACGTCTACCTGCTTCAGTTTCGCAACGGCCTTCTTCAGCGCCGCAACCGCCTCGGGCGAGATCTCGGTGTCGAGTATGGTCAGCCGTCCGAGACTCTTGGTGTTGGCGAGTGATTTCAGCGCTTCGTCGGTAACATCGTCGCCCGAGAGCAGGAGCCAGTGAAGATCAGGAAGAGCCGAAAGCGTTTTGACGCCTTCGTCGGTGATCTTGGTGTGTGAAAGATTGAGAATCTTGATGCTCGGCATCTCAAGAAGGTGCTTCATTCCGGCGTCGGACACCAAGGTGCCTTTCAGATGGAGCGCAACGAGCTTTTTCAACCCCTCCAGATGGGGTAAGCCGGCATCCGTGATTGCCGTGTCGTTGAGTTGCAGGGAAGCCAACTCGGATAATCCGCCGAGATAGCGCAGCTGATCGTCCACGATGTTCGTATCGTTCAATTGTATCGAACTAAGCTGGTAGAGCGCGGGGAGGTGCTTGAGTTGCTCCTCGGTGAGTTGCATGCCGAGGAAATGGGCGCTGGTAACGTGCTTGGCCTCGGTCGTCGGGTCGGTGACGAGCAAGACCCCCTGCTCTTTGAGTGCGGCTTGGGCCAGGTCTTCCAACTGTTCCGCAGACGGCTTGGCCGGGGGCTTTGCCGGAGTCTCTGCCGGCGTTGTTGTCGGCGTTTCCACCGGCGCCTTGGGTAACGTTTTGGCTCCCTTCTTGGCCGGCGTTTCCACCGGTACTCCCTTCCCGACGTCCACGTTAGCTAGTTTCGGAAGCGCCTTCTTCAACGCCGTAACCGCCTCGGGCGAGACGTCGGTGTCGAGTATGGTCAGCCGTCCGAGACTCTTGGCGTTGGCGAGCGATTTCAGCGCTTCGTCGGTAATATCGGTGCCTGAGAGCAGGAGCCAATGGAGATTGGGAAGTGCAACAACCGTTTTGACGCCTTCGTCGGTGACCTTGGTATGTGAGACGTTAAGGATCTTGATGCTTGGGATTCTGGCGATATACTTCATTCCGGCGTCGGAAACCGACGTGCCTTTCAGATGGAGCGCAACGAGCTTTTTCAACCCCTCCAGATGGGGCAAGCCGGCATCCGTGATTGCCGTGTCGTTGAGTTGCAGGGAAGCCAACTTCGATAGTCCGCCGAGATAACGCAGTTGTTCGTCAACGATGTTGGTGTCGTTCAGTTGTATCGAACTCAGTCGGTACAACGCGGGAATGCGTTTGAGCTGTTCCTCGCTGAGTTCCACGCCGCCGAATTGGGCGCTGGTGCCGAAATGGGCGCTGGTAACGTGCTTGGCCTCGGTCGTCGGGTCGGTAACCAGCAAGACCCCCTGCTCTTTGAGAGCCGCTTGGGCCAGGTCTTCCGCCCTGTCCAGAGCATTCTCCCGAAGCTCGTCGACGAGCACGTACGCCCCGATGACGACACCGGCAATCGCAACCGCGACGACCACGAGCAGGAGCATTCGCAGAGGGCTGGTTCGCGCCGGTTGCCTGGGGGACGGTTTTCGTTGGGCCTGGTCGGGGACTTCCCGTGTTGAGTCGGATTGATCGATCATGATGGTCTTCGGTGTGTTGGTGTACAGGGAACAAGTCGAAAACAACAGCAGCGCGCGGTCGGAGCAAGCCGTGGTCCGGCCGTGACCTCTCCCCACCCGCCGTGAGAGAAGACCTATTGATGGTCACGAAAGGAGTGACCTGATGAGATCACGAGTTTCCTCGTGAATGCCGGGCTCCCGTTGGTCGCCCTGGGGTCACTACTTGTGCGAACCTCAATGAGATTTCACCACGTCGGCCACCCTGCTCTCTCGTTTCGGACCCGCGACCTTCTTCTCGGCCGGCGCGGAGGTATCCGTTTCGACGGGGCCCTCCAGAAACTCCCCGAGTCGACGAAACCGCTGGTAACGCGCGTCCAGGAGTTCCTTGGCCGGCTTGCCGATCAGGCTGCGCAATTGGCTGCGGAGATAGATTTTCAGCCGGCTTGCCATCAAGTGCGGGTTGCGGTGTGCTCCGCCCAAAGGCTCGTCAATAACACCATCGACCACGCCAAGCGACGGGAGATCCTTAGAGGTCAGCTTTAGCGCTTCGGCAGCTCGATCTTTGAACGTGTGGCTTCGCCACAGGATGCCTGCGCACCCCTCGGGGCTGATGACGGAGTAACAGGCATGTTCGAGCATGGCCACGTGGTCGCCCACGCCGATGGCCAAGGCACCGCCGGAGCCCCCTTCCCCGATCACGATGCAGATGATCGGTATCGGCAAGCGAGACATTTCGAACATCGAGCGGGCAATGACTTGGGCTTGTCCCCGCTCCTCGGCTCCAATGCCCGGATACGCCCCCGGCGTATCGATGAGGCAGATGACCGGCAAGCCGAATTTGGCGGCCAGGTTCATCTTGGCCATGGCCTTGCGGTAACCTTCGGGATGGGCGCAGCCGAAGTAACAGGCGTTGCGTTGCTTAAGATTCTTTCCCCTTTGGTGACCGACGACCATGACCTTGAAGCTATCGAGCTTTGCCCAGCCGGTTAGAATCGCGCGGTCGTCGCCAAACGTCCGGTCGCCGTGCAGCTCGACAAACTCGTCGAAGACGAGCTCGAGATAGTCGGTGGTCATGGGGCGATCGAGATGCCTGGCGACCTGCACCGTTTCGCTGGCCGTCAGGTTGGCGTAGACTTCCTTCTTCTTCGAGGTCAAGTCGCGGCGGAGACGGCGCAGTTCGGTTTTGGTCTCCGGCGTTTGCGGCGAAAGCCGGGAGAGCTTTTCGATGCGTGCTTCCAGCTCATAAATGGGCTGTTCGAACGACAGTCGATAGTCGCTACCTGCCATGGTCTTTGCCCGAAATGTCGGCTTAACTCGTGATTCCCGGAGGTCCCCAGTGCACCTGCAACCCTCTAGATAGCACTGCAACCATCTAGACAAGTAGAATGCCTATACTAGCTCCTGGCAACGTATCCGGGAATGTTTCTTCTCAAATTGTCGGCGATTGGGGGTCTTTTTCGCTAGTCCGTTGTTGTCCATCACGCCGGAGAGCTAGGTTTCTTCTTCATCCCCTTCCATTGGTGGCCTTGGTGCTGTCCGAAAGAGGCGTGTCATACGTAGCTCGGTGAGGAAGTCGGCCACCGACTGGGGGCGTGATGAAGCTTTCTTGGCCAACGATCGCCTCATAAGCTCACTGAACTCAGGCGTGACGTTTCGATTGGCACTCTCCAACGTGGGGGGCGACAACCGTAGATGCTTCATGAGCAACTCGTTGGCGCTGACGCCCGTAAAGGGGGGTTTGCCGGCCAGCATCTCGTAGACCGTGCATCCCAGGCTGTACAAATCGGCTCGCCCATCCAAAGCCGAGCCCCGGATCTGCTCGGGCGACATGTAGCTTCTTGTGCCCTGGACCTTCGATTTGGAACCGAGCAGCCGAGTGAACCCTCCTTTGACCCGTTGGGTCAGGGCGAAGTCGATCAGTTTCACCTCCCCGGCGTCCGAGACCAGATAATTGTCCGGTTTCACGTCTCGATGAAGCCAGCCCTCGGAGTGCAAATAGATCAGTGCTTCGCACATCTGCTCGATGAGTTGAGGAAACAGAGGCTCGAACCGTGCGTAGTCATATCGAAGTCGGTGCTTCAAATTCGGTGCCGAAAACCACTCCATGGCCAGGTACGGCTCACCCTTGCTGATGGAGTATTCGTGCATCCGAATGATTCGAGGATGTTCCAGCTTCTCCCCAACAATCCATTCCTGCTTCAAATAGCCCATGTGCTCGCGGTTGCGCCGAAACTCCTCCAGCAGGACCTTGACTCCATAGAGTTTCTGCTCGGCGTCGTGATACGCTTGCCAAATGCGACTCGTTTGCCCCGTATTGACTACGTTGAGCAGTCGATAGGAACCGAGATGACCGGGAGTTGCACTAGCCAAGAGACTCGTCTCGCTATTGACCCTTCGTGAAGCCCGGAGCCGATTGCTAGGGCGCAGCAAGTTTAAGTCTAGCGGTTTTCTGAGGGTGCCACTGGCGTTTCGCCAGTGCCGGCACGGGCAGAATGCCCGTGGCACCGCCTACAGTCATCCTTGATGCGCTCTAGTGGTCCGGGTATCCCAAATTGGTGTGGCAAACGTTTAAGTCTAACGAGAACGACCTAATTCAGCAATCTCACCCTTTCTGCCAGACCGGACGTGCTGAGAGGCCGATTTTCTCAGCACAGCAGTTGATCGACCCCCGTGTAGCCGCTCAGCGGAGGAGGTCCTCGTAGAGTCGCCTGATCTGGCGGGTCATCCGGTCGTGACGGAACTGGTCGGCGAAGCGTCGGCGGCCCTCGGCACCAAGCCGCTCACGTAGCGGCTCGTCGGCGGCGAGCTCGAGAATCGCCTCGGCCATCGGTTCGACGCTCTGTGGTGCAAGGAGATAGCCCGTCTGGCCCGGGATGACGACCTCCCCTGCCCCGTCGACGTCGTAGCTTACGACCGGTTTGCCGGCGATGAGCGCCTGGGGAAGGACTCGCGCGAGTCCCTCGCGGAGACTCGCGTGAACTACGATGTCCATGGCGGCAAGCAGCCCGGGAATCTGTTCCCGCTCGGCCAGGCCGAAGAACGTGAAAAAGCCCGTCAGACCGGCCTCGGCGATCTGCCGCTTGAGCCGGTCGCGGAGCACACCGTCGCCGACCAGGAGAAATCGGACGCTGGGATTCTGCTTGGCCACCTCACCAGCCGCGCGAATAACGTAGTCGTGGCCCTTCAGGCGAAACAGCCGGGCGATCTTGCCGACGACGATGTGCTGCTGGCCGAAGCCCAGTTCGTCTCGCACGCGCTGCCGATCGGCGGCCGACTCGACTAGCGGCTCGACCTCCATGCCGCTGTAGATCGTCGTGAAGAACTCCGCCGGCGCGACACGGGCCTCGACCATGAGCCGGGTCATGGCGTCGGCCACGCTAATCATCGCGTGGCACCGGCGCGCGGCCCAGCGCTCGCACTGCACAAAGAACCATCGCGCCCCCCTGCCC
>Ga0315543_1002828_pt1 | contig 16316 bp, 17 predicted proteins | sample SalMarSW160210MG_2_FD_203098 | JGI IMG/M metagenome (GOLD analysis project Ga0315543, IMG submission 203098) | Salt marsh sediment microbial communities from the Plum Island Ecosystem LTER, Massachusetts, United States - Salt Marsh Sediment SW1601-210 ...
AATCATTCAACCCAACAAATCATGATAAAAAAGTAAAACAGAAAGGGGTGGTCTCTTTACTCCGGTTTTGGGTGGTCAATTCAGTCCGGAGAAGGGTGGTCAGTTTGCTCCGGCCAAGGGGTGGTCAGTTTGCTCCGGTCTCAGGTGGTCATTTTGAGCGTTTTTTCCACTTCATTAAGCTTTTTAAGTTCATTTCCTAAGAGAAGCTCAGCATAACATAGGACAGTATTAGAATGGTTGATTGAATGGTCCGTGTAGTCAGGGAAATTAGTAATAAAGCGTTGTAAAATTGGTGTTATTTCTTTAACACAATTTTGAATACTTACAAGTAAATTTGATTTGCTTTTTAACAGTTTAAAGAGCTTATCCATTTTTTATAATGTTTATAATTGTTTCTTCTTAAGTATTTATTAATTAAAAGCTTATTGCATTTTACTCATTTAAGGATTTGACTTAATTCAGATTACTATCAAAAGTAAACTATAATTCTACCAGAAACAAGAATTATTTGCTTGTTATAACTTGGAGTTATTAGTTGAGTTTTATTAGTGAACGATAGTGACCCTTCCGTCAATGCAGCGAGGGGAAATCCCTACATGGTATTCCGAAGCTTCCTATTTGAATAGAAAAGCAGATTATTGTTTCCAATATGCTTCCAATTTGGCAATAAAAAAACCTGTAAGGTGTTAATATACAGGTTTTTAATTGTTGTTCTTTGTAGCGGAGGGAGTGCTACTACAAACAAGACACTATTTTACGTATAGTTGACGTAAATGTACAACTATTCTGCTTAATCTCAGTTTTTACCAACTGCCTGGTGTAATAAAATGTATACAATTGTTAACAAATAATATCAAAATATTTCTACAATATTTCTACAATGTATAAATTTGCAAATGTAGAATTATTAAGGGATTATAGCAAATAATTAAAAAATGGCAACTGTAAAATTTCTACTACACAGGGCATATAAGCGAGTTTGCTTATCCGACAAGGCTGCTTGATCAACACCGGGCAGAAAGTGGCGGAAACGGCAAAACAAGTGCAAAATGGAAGGGAAAAACCCTTGTCACTAAAGATGTCCGGATATATGCTGCACTGATCATCCGGATGAATGAGGTGGTCAAGATCAAGACAAAGCACACTATAAAACCTCAGCAATGGGATTTCAAATCTCAGGGCATGAAAGAAACATTTCCAGGTGCAATTGAGTTCAACCAGGAACTTCTGCAGCTGAAATCCGACATACTGAAGAAATACAATCAGACAGTTAAGGATCATCCTGACCTTTCATTTCCCGGACTGTACCGGATAATGTATGACTATGGTAAGATACTGGAAAATCCGTTCCTGGGACAAAGGAAGGATCTTCTGCAGGTTTTGGATGAATATATTGAGTTTCTGAAAGGAGAAACGACATACCGGACTGCACAGAAATATATTACCTTGAAAAACAGTCTTAAAGACTTCGGATCACAGAACAGCAAATATCAGAATCTTTCCTTCAGCATGATAGATCATAAATTCAAAGACGAATACATTAAATATTTACGCACAAGAGAACCGAAAGGAAGACAGAAAACGCGTCCCGAAGATCATCAGAAAGGAATCCTTATTGATACTGAAGGAAAATACATTGAATGTCTGAAGACGTTTTGCAGGTGGTCCGAGGAACGAGGTTATAACAAATTTTCCGTCTACAAACAGTTCAAAAATTTCTCTGCGGCAAACCGCAAACGCAGGAAGCCGGCTCAGGAAATAGTCACCCTGTCATTGCAGGAACTGAAACAGTTGTATAATCATGATTTCAGTGATCGTCCTTCGCTTGACCATGTCAGGGACCTTTTCTGTTTCGCTGCATATACAGGACAAAGGTGGAGCGACATTGAACGGTTTGACCGGAAGGATCTGACAGTTGACGTTTGGTCCTTCACAGCATACAAGACAAAGAAAGAACAGCGGATCGACCTCATCGGATATGCTGCCACTGCACTGGATATCCTTCGGAAATATGATTACCGGCTGCCGAAGATCAGCCTTGTGAAATTCAATAAGTATATCAAAACGGCTGCAGAGATCGCAGGAATAAAATCAGAAGTAAAAATAACAAGATATGTCGGAGCAGATCCTATTGAGATAACAAAACCCAAATGCGAATTTATTTCCAGTCATTCTGCCAGGAAGACCTGCGTGTCCCTGCTTCTTAATGAGTTCAATATTCCAGTATCGCATGTCCTTGAAATCACTGGTCACAGCGATCTGAAGACTCTGCAGAAGTATGTTGACAAGGATAGGAGTTCACGCAGGGAATTTATGTCCAGGACCGTACCTGTGACAGAAATTAAACTGAAGATAGCACAATGAGAAAATTACATCTTACTCTGAAAAAGAAACTTCCTGAAATAACTCCGCAGGATCAGAAATTTGCAGAAAGGATCGCCAAGGAATTTAATCTTTCTCTTGATGAAATATCCTGGTTGGTAAGAGATGTCCGGAACGAAATTCAGACCGGAGGTATTGGTGCTACATTAAGGAAAGATTCGGGATCAGTAAAATTATATGAATTATTATTAGATCAGTTATTTGCACCTGGTGTAGAAATTAATGAAGTAAGATTTACAACTAATAGAGGAACGGTCAGGATAAAGTCTTCAGATCCTTTCTTTGAATATTTCCATCCCGATTTGTATAGGATAAGAAAAAAAGTGGAAGAGAATCTGCAATCAGAAGATAGGTTCATTGACTTGATTGCAAAAACTGATTACCACGAAAAGATCTATTTATACTTTCGTGAAAATACATGCTTAAATAAAAATCGGAAATTACTTGCTATTGGAAAATTCCTGGCACATTTCCAAATGTATGGCTATAAGCCAATACTGCAGGAGAATGAGCTTACAGATGAATGTGAAGCAATAGATTATAATCACTATTTAGTCCCTCAGTATAGGTTTATATGGCCCCTAAAAAAATAACTTTAAAATATGTTATAAATTTAAGCGTTGCCCCATGCAGAGAAAACCGCCCTACCTATGATGCTTTGACATCAATATTTAGTCTGGTTCTGTATGGTTTTAAGAGTCCCAATTGGCAGTTGGATGCCGTATAAGAGAATTAATATTCCTAAGACCAACAGGCATGAGGCAATTTTTCAAACGCTTAAATTAAAAACTATGAGTAAAAGTAAAACAAAAAAAGAGAAGGTAAAACGGATTTCACAATTGGCAGTAATCAATCCAACGGCAGCAGGCATTGATGTGTCAGATACTGAAATGATGGTAGCGTACCCAATTAATTCGGAACAATTGGAAATACGGGTATTCGGATGCTTTACCAGGGATTTGCATTCAATAGCCAATTGCCTGAAAGAGAATGGTACTACCACAGTAGCCATGGAGAGTACAGGCGTTTATTGGATCCCGTTGTTTCTGTTGTTGCAGGAATATGGCTTTAAAGTTTATCTGGTCAATGCGAGGCATGTAAAGAATGTGACGGGTAGGAAAGACGATGAGAGTGATGCTGAATGGATACAGAAACTGCATAGCTGTGGATTGCTCAGCGCAAGTTTTCAGCCGGACAATATGGAACGTACATTAAGGAGCATGGTCCGTCATCGTAAAAATTTGGTTCGAACATCAGCGACCTATCTCAACCGGATGCAAAAGGCATTGGAATTAATGAACATCAAGTTGCACACAATTATTAGCGATATTGATGGTAAAACAGGATTGCTCATTATAGAAGCCATACTGGCTGGTGAACGCGATCCTGAAGTACTGACCGATTTGAGGGATAAACGCATAAAGGCAAGCAGAGAAGACATCATAAAATCTTTAGAAGGACATTGGACAACTGAACATTTGTTTGAGCTCAGGCAATGTTATCAATTATATTGCCAACACCGGCAAATGATTGATGAATGTGACAAGGAAATCGAAAAACAATTAATTGTAAAAATTGCTTCAAAAAATGAAGGTATCATACCTGATATTCCAAAAGTAAAAAGAAAAACATCCAGTAAGCACAAAGTGCCATTTAACCTAACTGCCTACCTTAGGGAAATATTGGAAGTTGATGTTACCGAAGTTTTTGGGATAAGTGAATTAAGTGGTTTAACCATATTATCTGAAGTTGGCAGTGATATGACTAAATGGAAAACCGAACATCATTTTACCTCATGGTTGGGTTTGGCACCAAACACAAAAATATCCGGTGGGAAAGTGATAAGTAGCAGAATTAAGAAAAAGAAACACCATGCAGGACAGTCATTCCGGATAGCGGCTAGTAGTTTATACAACAATAAAAGCCCTTTGGGTGATTACTATAGGAGGATACAAGCAAAATCGGGCGTACCAAAAGCTGTAGTTGCAACGGCGAGAAAGCTAGCTATTATATATTATAAAATGGTTGCCAACAAAGAAGCTTTTAACCCAAAAGCATTGGACGATTATCGGAAAAAATATAATGAAAAGAAAATCAACCAACTAAAGAAAAAAATAGCCCTTTTGGAGGCTGCTTGAAAAAAAGAGTTACATAAGAGTTGATATTGTAAAAAGAAGACTTAACAATTTATTATCTGAATATCCCCTATAAATTATTAATATCCAATGTAGACATTTTTTAGAAAAAATAAATTTTAATGTCTATTTTACTTTAATAATCAATAAGTTACATTTAGGTTGTCAAATTTTAAAATTATTGATTATGGATATTACAGATATAATTCAAGATTCTAGTTCACTGATACTGATTAAAAGTCAGGATATACCCAAATTAGCTGAAGCATTAGCTAATTATCATAAACCGAACCAGAATCAGACAGTAGTCAATGAGCCCAGAAAACCTGTATCACAGGCAGAGGCAATGAAACAACTGAACAGGTCACGTCAAACACTTGTGAAGTGGCGAAAAAAAGGTATCCTGAAAGGTTTTCTTATTGGCGGTCGTGTCTATTTTGAGCCTGAAGAAATAGCTGCACTCCAAAGGATAAAAAGAACATAAAAAAACAGATATTATGGGATGCAGTTCTGAAGTCAGATCAATATCGCAAAAGCCAGCTTATCGGAAAAGAGATGCTGTTATGGTTTTAGAGGCACTTGATAATCCTGTGGCCAGACGTTTACATCCAACTTGGAGTAAATACCAGAATCGAGTCAGGCGGGGGCAATTCGGGGGCGTGTATTATATTGCTCATAACTTCATGGGCTTTAAAGATTGGAATGATAATAATGAGGCATCCCTGGACTGCCATCGTGAGATGGTACCCTAACCGGTTCAGGGATTGCCTTATTAAAGTTAGGGATGATGGAAAAAGGTTGGATATCGCTACACAGAAGGATAAAAAACCATTGGATATGGAAATCCGACAGGAGGTTAAAGTGGTGGATAGACATTTTGATAACAGTGAATCATAAAGAGGAAAAAATATTAATAAACGGACAACTTATAGGATGTAAAAGAGGGCAAAGTGTAAGATCATTAGATGCTTGGGCAAAGGATTGGAACGTGAGTAAGGGAGCTGTACGAGATTTCTTTAAGTTATTACAAGCCGATTCAATGATCAACGCGGAAAATCTCAAAATTACTACACGGATAACTGTTTGTAATTATGATAGTTATCAGAGCGGTATACACACAGAGGGAACACAGAGGGAACACAGAGGGAACACAAACAATAATGAGGATAATGATAATAAAGGATCTCGACCAAGAATTTTTTTAAAAACAATACCTGTAGATGCAAGATAAACCATTACCACAAGCCACTGACGTGGAGGAAGTAGTTATCGGTACTATTCTCGCTTATCCGGATAGTATTAATAGTGTTCTGTCAATACTTACACCGGAGATGTTTTATAATTTTGGTTTGAGAACTATCTACCAGGATTGTATTGACCTAATACAAGAAGGAAAGGCGGTTGATTTAATTAATGTTTCAAATAAAACCGGCATAGGTAAATCGGTATATCTTACCGAACTGGCCGGACGGATATTTACTGATCAAATGATTGAGAACCATGCACTGATCATTAAGGAAAAATATTTATTAAGGCAATACATCCTGACTGGCCAGGAATTATCAGACATGGCATATACGGAAGATCTTGCAGATGTTGCCAGGAAGGCTGAGGAAGACCTATTAAGGTTGTCAGGATTATTGCATAGCAAGGATCCTAAAAAGCTCGGCAAACTGGTTGATAATGTTATAGATACAATTAACAGATTAAAAAATGGTGAAATTTCACTTGTCGGTGTACCATCAGGATTCAAAGCAATTGATCGGATTACGGGAGGATTTAAACGTGGAGAACTTACTATAATAGCTGGACGACCATCGCACGGAAAAACAGCACTTGCCTTACAATTGGCAAAGAACACAGCGGAACTTGGTAATCCGGTTATGATATTTAGCTGTGAGATGGGCGAAGATGAAGACGCAATGAGGTTTTTATCAGGAGTATCGGGATATTCAAATAAAGAACTCATTACCGGAAGGTGTGATATTGAAAAACTATTAAAGACTTCAGAATCATTATTGAATTTGGGAATATACATAGACGACACTTCTGCAGTTTCACTATTGGAGTTAAGAGCTAAGACAAGGAAGATGATCCTAAAGCACGACATTAAGGTGACCATAGTTGACTATCTGCAGTTAATGTCAGGTACTGGGCAAAATAGGGAGCAAGAAATAGCCTCACTTTCCCGGGGACTAAAAGCTATTGCGAAGGACTTGGATATTACTGTTATCGGGCTTAGCCAATTAAACAGGCTTGCTGAGAGCAGGGCGAATAAAGAGCCCCAATTGTCAGACTTGAGAGAATCCGGGGCTATTGAACAGGATGCTGACCGGGTACTGCTTATTTGCAGGCCTGCATACTATAAAATTGACACTATTGTTGTGGATGGAGTAGAAATGGACACAAAAGGACTGATGATTATTAATATGGCAAAAAATAGGAATGGTGTGACCGGTGAATTTGTATTATATCACAACGAAAGTATGACTATGATCAACGAAACAAAATGATTATGATGCATCATATTGAGGTGGGAGTAAGCTTTAGAATTGATAATGCAGGTTCCGAAAGGATACTTCCTTGGACAGGTTGACTTTATTATAGTCTGAAAAATTAATTTATTAGATAATTTGGTAAATGGCAAAAGGGTTAAGTAAACAACAAAAGGAGATTTTAAGGATTCTAAAAGTCAATAATGGTTGGCCGCATTCAGAGTTTATGTCCAAGGTGAAATCAACACTCTACCCTAACCTTTGGATAGAAGCTGAAAGAGGTACCTGTAGTGGCGATAGAGTTAAAAATTATGGTCTTGATGCAGCCGAGAAAAATTCAGCCCGCGTAGTCATATCCAGATCTATCAGCCGGCTTCAAAAGAGAGGTTATATTGAGTTTATTGAAAACGATCGAAGCCCTGATTCAAAAAGAATACGGTTAACACCAGGGGGAGTATTAATGGTTAATAGTATTCTCTCACGAACACCATTAACCAATATATGATAAAATATAGATTATTAAGCAAATGTGAAGCATATTAACCAATAAGAAATATATATAAGAGGCTCTCTTGATGGAGGCAGGGAAGAAAAATAAAATTGAAAGACTGAAAAAAGGAACTAAGATTCCCAATATATCTTAAATGACAGAACGGGAGTCTGAACATTCTACGACGGAGGAGTTGGTAAATAAAACAGGGCTATCATTTTGGCAGATAGCCAAAACAAAGGTGAAAAGTAGATATAACAAGAATAAAATGTTTAATTAATTAAAAGAGTTTAATTGTGGAAAAATTATTTACATGGGAAGAAGTAGCAAAATCTATCGGGGTTACCGTAGAAGAATTAAAAGCTATGGCTTTCAAAGAGGGCTTAATAGATGAAAGAGGCCTTCCAACACAAAAGGCATTAGATGAAGGGTTATTGAAGCTGGACATGGAAGTACATATTCCTTCCACTCCGGAAGAAAAACGCGAAGCAATCATTTTTGCTGAGCTCAGTAATTATCAAACAAATCCACATATTTCCGAGTTACAAATTCTCAACAATATTGTGAATTTGCAAAAAATGAATGATAAGGAAATTGAGGATGTTTACGATAAATATATTAAGAAGAACTCTAATTAATCCTAATCTTGTTGGTGTCATGAGACGGCAATGTGATATTTCTGGGGAGAGGACGGCTTTTGCTGTTCTAATATCCGGCAATATCCAATAGCATGGATTTTTTCCGAGAATCAGAAAAACGGTATTTATTTTTCGTCCTCTTAAACCTTAGTCATTTCAAATACACTAATACACCGGGTCATTGGCGACTTTGTTACCAATCATGAATCCCTCCAAGACTATACAGATGTCCTTGATGATCTTTTTACTCATTATGTTAAAAGTGATGTATATGCTTCATTAATAAGAGAAAGAAGGGAAAACCTGGTGAATGTTTATCTTGAACTTAAATCGCTGATAACAAGGTTGATAGATGTTAAAGAGAATGGATAAAAGTAAGAATTACACATGTAATTCGTTCTTTTTAGTCATCTTGCGGTACCTTACGGCCGTAAGCTTACCTTAATTTGTTATTATATCTATCCTCAGAGTCAACATTAACAGCTGAGAACCAGGCTTCTTCGTCAATTTTGCCACCGGCAACAAGTATGTAATGCTTACAGGTGAATGTTGATCTGCCGATAAGCATTGATTGCTTGCCACCGAAAGTGGTTCCGCTATTAAGCCGGAACCATTTAATCTTATCAGTAGAACCGAAAAGATATACACCAAAGGGATATTCCTCATTGTCGTTAATATATCCCTGGACCAGGAACCTGATAATCTTTTTGAAGGCATTTGGTGATAGTTTTAATGATCTTGTTTCAATATGGACCGGGACAAGATCGGTGAATGATTCTTCATTGAGGTTTGATTGATAGTATGTTGTATCTTCAGTATGATATCCGTAATATACCGGGAAATCCGGAACGAAGTTATCAAAGACCTGGCTGATCTTGAACCATATCTTGTAAATTAATGAAAATACCCTGGAATACTTATATGTAGTTTTTGAAATGATGATCTCTTTATTTATGTATATAGTCACAGGCAATTTTTGTCCCTGAAAGGTATGTAAGGCCACCTATACTCAATTCATATGGATATCCTTATTTTCAGAGCATTCTATCCATTTCTGACAGGTGATTCCGCAACACTGATACGATTTGATAAGCTGAGGTTCCCTTTATTCTGTTTTTAGCCAGTTTTTATAGATTAAAGCTACACATTTCCTTTAGTGTGTGGGCAAACCCAAACAAACAATACATCTGCTGTGAAAATCAATAAAGATGATTAGATCAATAAAATCCTAAGAAGGAATGAATATTTTCAATAATAAGGTGGTATCTTTAAAAAGTATTTTACCAAGCCTAAATCATCCTTTAAATGCGGCAGTTGAAAATCATAGAGCAGGTTACCAACAGGGAGAGCCCATCCACGGACAAATACCTGAATGAGATAGGTAAGATTAAGCTGATAGATACAGAAGAAGAAGTTGACCTTGCCAGAAGGATACATAAAGGGGATCTGGAGGCACGGGATTGTTTGATAAATGCAAATCTCAGATTTGTTATATCTGTTGCAAAGCAATATCAGAACCTGGGCTTGAGTCTTGCGGATTTGATCAATGAGGGGAATCTTGGTTTGATCGAAGCAGCACAACGATTTGACGAAACGAGGGGCTTTAAGTTCATATCCTACGCTGTTTGGTGGATCAGACAGGCTATTATCCTGGCTCTGGCAAACCAGACACGAATTGTACGGCTTCCACCAAACAAAATGAGTCTTATCAATAGTATAAAAAAACTCCTTCTTGAACTGGAGCAAAAGTATGAAAGAGAGCCCAGTATCCTTGAGATATCACAAACATTAAAGCAGTCTCTTTCAAATGTAACAGTGGCCATAAAAAACGCCAGGTTTCATATTTCAATGGATGCCCCGTTTGTACAGGGTGAAGAAGAGAACATGTATGATGTTTTATTAAGCGAAGATGTTTCCAGCCCTGATAAAGAATTGCTGATGGATTCACTAAGGAAAGAGATTGACAGAGCTCTTAATACCTTAACCCGGAAAGAAGCTAATATTATCAGATGTTATTATGGATTAAACGGAAGGCATTCCCACTCACTCACGGAAATTGCTGAGAAATATAATCTGACAAATGAAAGGGTCAGGCAGATCAAGGGAAAGGCAATCAAAAGGTTAAAGTGTCCTGCGATATGGAAAACATTATAACCCTACCTTGGTTAACTAAGCTGGAATTAAGAAGATTACAGATCCCGGAGTTTTATTATTTTAATTTGAAGAAATATACTTTCTTATTTTTCTTTTACCATAATAAGGTATTTCAATTTTGTCCAAAATTTCCAAGCCCGTTTTTTTGAATAATAAGTTAAGTGAATGTTCAGTAAAAGGCTTATAAATTTGACAATCCATATCAAAGTTGATAAGAGCATAAATTTCAGTTTTAACTAATTCTTTGATATTAGCATCAGGATTGGGAAAATGTTCGATAACATAAACTGATTTCGCCACTCTTCGAGCTTCAATTAATACAGACTCAGGATCTTCACAATGGTGTAATGTTTCATTTAATAATGAAACGTCAAATTCTTCATTATCGAATGGTAAAGTCTTGCCATCGTAAATCACAAACGGTAACTTTTTTCTTTTCCTTATATCGACAATATCTACTGTATTATATTTAACCTCAGGAAAAATCTCAGCAAAAATATGGATAGGTAGTGAAGTTCCGGTTCCAACGTCAAGTACAGAACCAATACCTTCTATATGAGGTCTGAATAATTCAATGAGGTCAAATATTATATTTTCTAATGATTTATTCACAACCGTAAGTCGTATTAAAATGCATTTAAAGTTATATCAAATTAGAGAAATTATCATCTTTCTTATTAAGGGAGGAAAGCAATGAGACTATAATACCTTGCTATTACAGATCATCTCATCAACCAAATTTTTCTCCCCGGATAGTTTAAACCGGACGTAATTTAAGTATGCTATTAAAGAATTGGAAAGTATTGTGATAAAGCTATAACGGCCTGCACTTCAGCCACAAAAGGAGCGTGTTGACTGGCAGTGTTTCTTGAATGGCAAATACCTATCAGAGAGATATCTTAGAACAATGCTCTGAGGGTTTCTCACTCACTCGATGATCTCATTGTTGCAGTATTCTTTCACTGCAACTGGCAATTTCTTTCAGGCAAAACCTGATGCAGTTCAAATTTAAACCATTTTTTTATAAATTGTTGAAAAAAAGTCTGTTAATCAGGGTAACAATTTGATGCCAATCCTTATTAAACTCTGTAATTACACTTAACCGTTATAACAATTCTGGTAGAAACGGTTGATTTTATTCACCTTGTCGGTTTCCAAAAAATGGGATTGACGAGGCGTAAGCATGTTTGATATTGACATACGATCAAAGGAATAATAAGATTATTCGAATGAGTGATACAAGAGTTTTAAAATCTGCTGGCTATCAGGGAAAGTGTTTCAGTGACGATGCGTTGGATTCTTTTATATGATTTTAAGTCGTTCGAGAAAAGAAGTTCGGAAGGGTGAATTAATGAACAAGTACGAACTCTTCAACGAAAAAACAGCCGAGTTTCTTGGTTCTTATTTAAGTGATAAGATGCTTGAAAAGGGTGATGTTTTGACTTTTCAAGGAGACAAATACTTTGTAGTTAATTTAATGATCCCATCAGAGCGTATACTTAGGATTGCTGTATGGCCTGCAAAAATTAATCTCCCCGGGGATATTGAGGATCTTAGATTGCTGCATTGGATTCAGCAAAATATTATAGGCTTGAAAATCAGAATATCAAATAACAAAAATAGTATCGAAGGAGAAGTTATCAGTTATTGGCCGGGGATAAGGTTCGTACCATCAGATAACCTTAAATCAAATGAAAGGCCTGAGACTTACTATGCTGAAGAATATCCTAGCAGACTGGAGATTTTATCCATTGAACCTAATAATCCGACAATGATTGACCTGCTTAGTTTTTCTATTATCGAAATTTTGGGTAATTAAAAAATCTTTTTATAGCTGTAATAGGACTATGTGTACAAAACACTATTAAGTAATAAGCCATTCAAAAACATAACAATATGAAAATAATACTATTATTTTTTGCAATAACATTGGTCAATACTCTGGCATCCGGACAAACAATATATGGATTTAAAAGATTTGATGATTCTAAACTTAAGCCCTGGCTTACTGATCAGATCGAGGAATATCAATATTTATATTATTTTGGATTTTCAAAGTTGCAGTCATCTTTAATTTTAATTATAGACAGTAATTCCTGCTATGTCCAGATCAAATATGGGGAATGGGTAAAAAAAGGTAAAAAACGTGATTGGGTCTGGAATTATAAAACTTTGAAAAATGTTAGAATACAAGGAAATAAATTCTATACTGACAAAACGAATGGAGAGTTTGTTATTTATGATAATACTAAAGGATTAGTTCTTTACAATAATTCCTGGAGACATGTTGGGAAGAAAGGTGAATATGAACTTGGATTTGTTTGTGCATCAATCGACAGCTATTATTACGGGAAATTTTCTTATGTATCTTTCAGACAATTAAACAAAGATGAATTAATAGAAATGACACTGGAAGATCTGAAAATGATGCGTAGCGAGATTTATGCACGATATGGATACATTTTCAATCCAGGTAGTGAAATGGGTACATATTTTAAAATGCAAGGTTGGTATAAAGGACAGCATAGGGATGTAAACGCCTGCCTGACCGACCTGGAAAAAAGGAATATTAGATTGATTCAAATGATTGAAAATAATAAAAACGGTTTATAACAATCGTCCTTATGCAATTTGCTTGTAATACTTTACGCGTTTTCGCTCCTCAACTCCCCATCATCTATATCATTCTGGATATCAAACATATAGCATACATCTAACACCTCATTTAAGGCCATTTCCAGGCCCTTAGAGCTGCGATATCTCTAACTGCAATAAACCTTTGATTAGATAATCATCAAAGTGTCTTAAAACGCATATTAATAGCATTTTAGGGTATTTGTCATAGTTGAACTATACCTTAACTAATTATCTAGCAGCATATTAAATTTGCAACTATATAGCCTGGGACTTCGGTACCTTGATTCAATAGAACATATTGAAGGGTCTAAGCTCAGACTATTGAAAACATATTAAGCAAATTCAATACCCAAATTCCCCGATTTTGCGTAACTTGTATTGCTATAAGAAAAGAGAGTTGAATGTCAGACGTAAGCATTGTAGATAATGATAAATAAATAAATTGAAGGCATATGCTTATGTGACTGACGGGGCAGTGCTTTAATAATTTGAAAATATCAGGTAACTTAAATCTACAGAATGATAAAAGTATGATATCCCTTTAATCTCAGATTAATCATATCTGACAGTGGGAAGAGGTCTATATTAGTTTTTATTCTTTTATAAACGAGTTATGGTTAATTCGTTGGCTCCGTGACAGTTAGACAACTCTTAAAAAACTAACCATAACAGAAAAAGCAATGTCACTTTAGCAAGACAGCTCCTTCTCATCTACTAAAATGTGTCGCCTTCACAAATTTTTCATAGCATGACAACTCCTGCCCATCTACCAGGATTAGTTACCTTCACAAATTATTGTATAACATGACAACACCTACCCATTTACCAGGATTAATTATAAAATAAACACCGCAACGATGAGACGATTGACGATTTGCTTATTGGCTTTTGGATTACTGACTTGTAAATCACATCTACAAAATAACCAACCAAAGGATCTAGATGAAGCTATAGAATATTTTGAGACCTCATGGAGCAAAATTGAAAAGGAAAATTTCAAAGCTTTACCAGAAAATGAAGCAGTTACTAATTCTCATTTTGGAGTCGGACTTTGGATCAGAAATAATTGGATTCATGGGAATAGAGACACCTCACTTATAAGCTATTTTCATAAACTCGGAATCTTTCATCCAGACGATATTTCTTCAATTATATTAACTTCATTGCATCGCGATTTAAACGAAATTGATATTGACTTATCTGGCCAGGTAGAGCACTATAAGGCATATTGGAAACCAATTATAGAAAATCAAGAAAAAGAGAGAAAATTAGCTGTTGATATATTTAATAATTACAAAATTGGTGATCGAGTAATAATTCTAATGGAGGTTGATACGTCAGATGGAATGACGAATGCAAGGCCTTTTATCATGTCGGAAGTATTTGATCCAAACTCAGATTTAAAAATCTCAGGTATTATTAAAGACAAGTTTAATATAAACGACAGCTCAAACGTGTTCTTTAAAGTTCAAATCACAGGACTGAATCTTGATAGCACACCGATACTTATGAAAAGTGTTAAAGTCGGTGACATAATGGATTTTTCATTAAGAGGAATAAGATTAGAAAAATAATCAAGAACTATAACCGGAATAATAAGGTCACTTTATTTATTTAATTAATACTAATGTACTTTTGATGGCCAAATTAAATACGACAGAAATCGGAGACAGATTTGAATCTAAATCTTTAGAGATAATTAAAAAAGTTATTGAAGAGGAACAACTTGGCCATTTAACTGAATATATTAAAATATTTCAAAAAAAAGAGTATTATTCAATCTACCGAAAAAAAAGCATAAAATTTGATCTCACAATTGAAGTATGGCCACCTGGAGCAACCAGATATGTTTTACTATATATAATTGAATGTAAAGATTACAACAAACGGGTCCCTGTGAGTAAAGTTGAGGACTTCCATAGTAAAATATTACAAGTGGCTGGAGTTAACGTTAAAGGAATTTTCATTTCAAATTCTCCGCTACAAGAGGCCGCTTTTAATATTGCTGAATCTACTGGTATGATGGTTATTCAGGGAGAATCTAGCACCGACTACAATATTATTTTGCATAAAAAATCTAAACAGGTTAGTTCAGATAAGATTCCATTCATTAGTGAGACTATTGATGTAAGTTTGATTGACACAGGGATTGAACATATTGAACGACTTATTGATAAAAAAATTCTGAATGCTTTTCAATTGATATCTGAAGATTCTAAAATAAGCTATAACATCGATAAATTATCGAAGGAAGATATAGAATTTATTGCAAGTCAAGAGTTAAACAATCTCAATCCCCGAATTTTATCAGAAGCACATTTACTTAGTGTTAAGAAGCTTATTGATTATTTAAATAATGAATTCAGGATAGAATTTATTGATATAGTTGGTGAATCAAAGCCTCTTGGATTTTGTGATATAAAAGAAAACCTAATTGGTATTAATAAATCTATTAAAGGTACAAATAGAGAGATATTTATTATTGCTCACGAATTTGGACATTATACATTACATCAAAAGCTTTCCATTGGACAAACTCTCTATGATCTATTTGAGGATTCAGAATATAATTTTCAAACTAATAAGCACGATTTGAAAAACCCAAAACAATGGATTGAATGGCAGGCAAACTATTTTTCATCCTCATTTGTATTGCCCAAAGCTCCTTTTTTAGTCCGGCTTTGGAAATGTCAAGATCAGCTAAATAGACCCCGAGGTAAAATATATCTTGATGATCAACAGGATAACATTAAATATTTCAATGACTTAACCAAAAAACTTGCATATCAATTCAGTGTTTCAAAAACATCAGTTATCTATAAACTTAAAGAAATGGATTTAATTAATAACCGATCTCGTTTAAAATCCATTGGACAGATTATTTCTGACTATCAGGACGAATTATTTTTCTAAAACAGTCTTCTTATTTTAAATTATTTTAATAAAAATTAACCATAACACGGATGGTATGGGTAATTGCCTTCATCAGCCCGGACAACTTCGTAATCAGCTCCAAAAGTCTATGAGAGAAACCTCCTTACAACTTATAAAACTTTTTGTACCATGACTACTCCTGCTGCCGAGACAAAGTCAATAGGGCTGCTGGCCGACGCGCTGTTGTCATGGTTTTTGCAACGCCACTTATACAGTTTTATCATGACGGGAAAAATCCTGCCCCTCTATCGGGACTCAGTCATCTGGACAACTTCATCATGACACGAAAACTCTCGTCCACCTACCGGGACTTTGCAAAAACTCATGCCAACCCTGACACAGACGGCAACTGCCCATACCACCGGGCCGTCAGACTGTGCAAAAACTCAAGTTTTTTGTTTATAAGATTAGTGCCAAATAATTGCCTAAAAAGCTGTATTTCTGTAACTTG
>Ga0315543_1002831_pt1 | contig 16289 bp, 12 predicted proteins | sample SalMarSW160210MG_2_FD_203098 | JGI IMG/M metagenome (GOLD analysis project Ga0315543, IMG submission 203098) | Salt marsh sediment microbial communities from the Plum Island Ecosystem LTER, Massachusetts, United States - Salt Marsh Sediment SW1601-210 ...
TTCATCGGTAGCCCACTCATCCACTAAATCAGAAAGGTTGTCAAAGATATAGCAGACCCTTCTTCCACGTTCCTCAATAATTCGATGCACCTCACCGGCGAAATAGTCGAATCCGAGACTAGGGTCAATTCGTTTAATCGTTAACCCGGGTCGCGGCTTAAGGATCGCGGCGTGGGCAGCGAAGCTTAAGTAAACGCAATCAAAACCGTCACTAATCGCTTGCTCAGCGAACGCTTGTGCTAAGTGTGGATAGTCCTCAAGACGGTCAACCTGCCAGACCACGTTGTCTCCCAGGCGTAGCCCTTGTAGAAGTTCATCAAGCGGAGCTATCCCGCTATGTATTGTTTCGGCAATTGCGCCTTGAGTGTCCATCCCTACGTCTCCCAACTATGTAATATATGGTACACGGCTGACGGCAACCATATACCGTATAATAGCACAGCTTTTTCTATTTGTCAATACCACAGAGAAAATTTTTTAATTCATTAACAAAGGATTGCTTAGACTTCTACACGCGATAACGAAACGATGCCATTGGGTAAAACCCATTCATAGCTGCGAAACGCATTAGCCTCCCCGCTGAACATAGAAAGCCTCCTCAAAAAGGAGGCTTTCTGTTTTTCATTTTTCTACCTGACCTTGGGGGAGGGACGATAATATAGCGCTTGAAATATCTCAATTTGACTTTTTGTTAAGTAACAAATCGCTAAATCGTGCAATAAGGTAACGATTTACTATATCGTGCAGGTTACTTTTCTCTTATTAACCTGTATCTGATAAGAACCACGAGTCCTAGATAAGTAACACATAAGTAAGAGGTGACGCAGGACTAAATGGCTATTTGCTTATTGCCTTGGTTCGGGAATAATAATAGGAGGGATAGTGTATCTATTGCTGGATTATTGCACTTACTCGCAGTATTTAATTCGGAGGAGATAGATAGTTCAGGGTCATTACTCACTTTAATTTGGATGCTCACATTGTTATTTCTCAGTGTTAACTGTGTATACAATATATTTAGAATTGGCATTAATGCTTTCTTGCTAGTCGATTCTGGTGGTGGGATAAGCAGATGAAAAGTGAGACAGGAACTTCACTCCTTGAAACAATTGTGGCCCTGGCTCTGCTGGGTATTATCGGCGTTGCCTTTCTTAGCGCCCTGGCGACAAGTTCTAATGCTCGCTCGATTGCTGATGAGCATGTTTCCGCCAGAATCCTCGCCGAATCACAGATGGAGGACATCAAGAAGCAAACTTACGCCTTCTCCTATAGCCCCGTGTTAATTCCCGCAGAGTATCCCGGCTATTCAGCCGCAATTGATATTGATAATATGCGCAATGGCAATATTCAGAAAATAACGATAACTATCAGGCATCACGATCGGAATATTGAAACGCTTGAAAGCTATAAGGTAAGCCGATGATATTTCGTAAATTAGGGTGGATAATGAAGGGGCAGAGAGGTTTTACCTTGATTGAGGTCATAGCGGCTCTGGCCATAACTGGTCTCATTGGTGTTGGTGTCTCTACGGCTACTGTCCAGGTACTCAATCAGAGTGCCAGGAACAGTGACTATACTACTGCTAGCGGGCATACCATGAATGCCATATACTGGATCAGTCGTGATGCTCATGTGTCCCAGACCGTGGAGCCAAACGGAGCTTCCGGTTTCCCGCTCACCTTGAGCTGGACTGAGTGGGATAATTCCGAACATGAAGTTACCTATGCCATAGATGGCGATAAGCTCAGGCGAAACTATTCTGTCGATGGCGGCGGGCCAAACCAAACTTTGGTAGCTCAATATATCAACTCAGTATCTGAAAATACTACATGTGAGTTCACCGGAGGAGTTCTCATGATAAGAGTAACTACCACTGTTGGTGATGGCACACACGCAATCAGCGTAGCCAAAGTACGTAAGATTACACCCAGGCCCGGTTTATAAAGAGATGGTCAAGATATTAAAAGCTAACTTAGTTAAATGCCTACGGGAAGAGAGGGGACAGGCTCTCATTATGGTCTTGGTTTTTCTGCTTTTGGGCAGCCTTACCCTGCCCCCGGTACTGTCCCATATCGGCACCGCACTCAAGACTGGAGAAGTATACGAGTCTAAAACAGACGCACTGTATGCAGCTGATTCGGGAATTGAGGATGCTATCTGGCAGGTTAAGTATAACCGTCTGGAGGCGTTATTAAATGACCCGGTTTATGATGCCTATGACTTTGATACCACCTGGTCGTACAATTTATCCGAGACGATAAATGACCTGACGGCTGATGTTACTATCCAGAACGTCTGGATCCCCAAGGATGTAACGCCGTTAAGCCCGGCTGAAGCCAGAGATATTATAGAGTCAAATAAGCTAATAGTGGCGGGCACTGCCACCACCGACACCAACTACCGGATAAAGATAGACTTCTATCCCGGTACGGGTGAAGAGAATAGCTTGATGGTCGAGTCGCTGGGGATATGGCTACCACTGGGCTATTCCTATGTCCCCGACTCCTGCAATCTAGAAGAAGACCCCTATGAAGTATATTATCCGGAAACCACGGTCTCAGATTACGCTGGCGGTGAGGCGGTGGTCTGGGAATTTAGCCCGCCGGTTGATTTTGCCGACTTCCCCGGTGTTTCGGTACTGGATGTACCTATGACAGCCGAAATCAGTTTTGAATATACCGCCAACGTAACGGGAGCCAGGCCAGTTACCATTTCCTGGATGGAGACCAGCGGCGTCAGCGATGTCCCCCTTTCCTGGGACATCGACACCAAGATTTTCCAGATAACCTCCACCGCCGGTGATACCACAATTGAAGCCTACGCCTCACGGTGCGAATTGCGTCAGATGGCAGCTGCCATTGCCGGCGATTACAAGGCTATCGGCAACTCTTTAATGCAGGATAATAGTTACCCCTGGAACAAACGTGATACTCTGCTCCCCGATAGCACTACCACGCTGGATACCATACCCAATGGCGACCCGGAAGACGATGTCGGGGACGTACTTGCCGCCTACCTCTACTGGTCGGGGTCGTACCAGGGGTCTTTTTCTACGCCCATCTGGGGTCCGGATACATGCGGCAACTTTAATAACTGGACCAACTCCGCCCCCAACACCGTCTGGCGAATCTCCTCGGGGAGGTTCCGCGGGCATTATACCGGCAGCGACCAGGATGCCCGTTACCTGGAGATGGCCAGCTCTGTTGACCTGACTGCCTACTCCGAGGGTGAGGCGATTGTGGAGTGGGACCAGGATGAAAGCAGTTCTTTGTCTGCAACGGATGGTCTCACCTTTCAGATCTCCAATGACAATGGCACCAACTGGAGTGACCCGATTACCGCCTTCTATGACGATATTACCATGCCCGACTATTCAGAGGCGTACTTCTACTACATAATACCCGAGGAATACCTGACGGCTAATTTTAAACTGAAATTCCATCTGGAAGGTTTCGCGGATGACTACTGCTATCTCGATGACATCGCCGTGGCTCAGATTACCGCCACCGTCGACACCACCGCCTTCCTTAAAATAAACGACGTACAGGTGTACCTTGATGGTAATGGTGACCCGCAGCAGGGTGTTCAGGATTTAACCGCTACCACCTCTTCGGCCATCGCGTTTGAAAAGCCTGACGAGTACGCCTACGCCTGTTACCTGGATATCACCAAGCTGGTGCAGGAATATTCTGAAGAGGTCGAGGACGAATGGGGAGGAGAATGCCATACCGGCAACGCGAAATACACCGTTGGCGGTATTGATGCCGATACCGGGGAATACCGCTCCTATGCTGGCTGGTCGATTATTATCGTTTACTCCAGCCCAGAAACGGCAGGGCATCAGCTTTACCTCTATGATACGTTTGCTATTAATCCCGGGAATCAGAACCTGGACTTCGACTTTGATGGCGAGCCGGGCGGCGACATCACCGGCTTCGTCGTGCCGGAGCCAATCGAAGGCGAGGAAATCGCCGCAACACTGACCTGCTTCGTCGGCGAGGGTGACGATGCTTATGACGGTGACTACATGCGGTTCAACGAAACCAACTTATCCGATGGCGCCGGTGACCTGGATGACGTCTGGGATTCGGATTCCATCGGGATGAGCGAACCGGGTGTGGATGTTGATACCTTCACCATTTACTGGGATGACGAAATACTGCACGCGGATGATACCGAGGCACACATAGACCTGCCTACCGAGTCGGACAACTGGGTTCTGATATATATGATTCTGTCCGTGCGCAGTGAGACCGTCACCGGCGGCACGGTACATTACGTGATACATGGTGGCTAAGAGCCCTATTTTTCATGTTTTTGCTTGTGCTTAGATTGCACGTTTTGAGTGAAAGTGCAATCGAAAAATGGTCCGCCCCATTCCACACATGAGCCCCGAACGTGGCGCTACGGGCAGAACAAAGGAACATTATTGCCGCCAATAAATCATGTCGACGATTCGACCGACTGGCCGATGATATTTTGCCAGAGACTTGAATGATTGTCCGTTCGTTTTCTCCCATTCAGTGACCCAGCCATCGAGTTTCTTCAAAGTATCGCAGAATTGCCCTGGAGTCCACCGATTTTCATCAATCCATGAACAAGATGAACCGAGTCCGTCGCGGCGAAGCCCTTTTCTTAGCCATACGTCGAATCCAGGTGTTTGTCCCCATAAAAACATTAATATTTTTGATCTACCTAAAATATAATACCTGCCATTTCCGTCCGGTGAGTCTTTATTGTGATTATTGTGTGTAATTCCGTATTCTGAACCCTTCATACCAACATAAAGGCGATTTAATGCATCGCTCGTAGACTTGCGATTAATTTGCCCGTCTCCTAAAATAATAGGCTTGATAATATTGTAATCATCTCTGTTATTGCGTAAAATCGCCTCAATTATTTCCATAGAACCTATACCAGTCCACCAAAGTTGCCACTCATCACGGAGAAGAAGATTCTTCACCAAGCGTTCTACGGTCTCTTCTAAATGCGAATCATCCAGAATCGAACTACTACCTCGTTCCACATTGAGTTTATAACGCCAAAACTGATCGAAACTTGAATATTCATGAACCTGAACACGTCGCTGGCACTCTTTAATCAACGGAAACATTTCACGCTCCAGTACTGAGATTATAGCACCATAGTCGGAAAACTTGAATACGTCCGAGGCTGTTACACTATCCGCTAAATCGTGCAATTCAGTTAGACTCCAGCCTCCCGGTTCGCTCTCCTTCAAACTGCCTGCATATTTTACCAGCCAGTTTCCGCACCCTTTCCGAGCTGCTCAGTGCATCGCTCGCTCTTCCAAGGCTGACCCTATCCTCTCCGCTTTTTGCTTTCTTCATTGCCCTTCTTGTGGTAATGAAATCCTTTAGGTCCCGCTGAACCTCCCTGGAGTTCCAGACCGCACGGAGGAAGACCAAAGGCAACTCTTCCTTTTCCCACCAGCTACTATATTCAATCATGTAATCCTCGGCATATTCAGGCTCAGCCCAGCTAATGCCATGCCACCAGTCCCTCTTTGGCAGCTTATCACCCAGCAGCATTGGAGCTATGTAGGGATTGGTGAAAATGGCAAATACTAGAATTCTGGCTGCCTTTTCCAGTTTGTTTTGCTGGATAAGGGCAAATCCATAGTTATAGAGGTTGTGAGGGTCATCCCCATTCCGTTCATACCACCTGGCCGCTTCCTCAAGATTTCCCAGCTGATGGTATAGAGGTCCCATAAGGTAGCGAACTCCCTGATTGTCATTAGGATTGAGCTTCAGCATTTGTTTGAAAATACCTATGGCCTCCTCGAGCCTGCCCTGTTTCCAGGCAGTAAGACCGAGGCCTTGCAAGGCTCGCATGTAGGGTCTGGATTCAAGTATTCCCCAGAATCCGCCTTTGGGCATGTCCTTTACCTCAGGTTCAGCAAATTCAAGGGCTTTCTGGTAGAGCCCTTCAGCCTGTTTCCAGTCTTCATTTCTCCATGCAATATTTGCAAGGTGGTTATACCCATCAGCATAGGTCGGGTCTATCTCAATGCTCTTAAAGAAGTAGCGGCCTGCCTCTTCCTCGTCTCCCTGTTCAAGCAAGTCGAGCCCCTGGTTAAGAGTGTCTTCAGCCCGCTCCCTTTTCGGGTCACGCGTACTCGGAAACATGGTGATTCCGCCTTTCTCGCGATTCGAGCATAGTTTACCAAATCCAGTCATCGTTTAAAAGCATATCAGGCAACGCGGAATCATAATAAAGCATGGATGGTAAAGGACGTTACAGCGATAATCTGGTCAGATGCCTGACGGTGCCGGTTGGGTTCAGCAACATTTACCCACTGTGACTTAAGGTAACAGGGCAAGGAGGTTTAGCCGTCCTGCTCAATACAAAATGAGTTTTAGGTAACAATCCCGAGTTTTGTTTAATGTAGATAGTATTCAAACGGCCAACGCGGGGAACCTGTAATGGATCTTGACTTTCACGCAGGGACTGCCTAAGATTAGGACTATCTAGGGTTTAATACGAATGGTTGTCACCAATTGGTAAGGGGTAGAGAAGGAACATATGAGCGATAAATGGATGACAGTCAAGGACGTGGCTCAATACCTTCAGCTTAGTACTGACCAAATTTACCGCTTGGCTCAGCAAGGGAGAATCCCAGTGTCGAAGGTGGGCAATCGTTGGCGCTTCAAGCGGGAGAGGATTGACCAATGGATGGAAGAGCAAGAAGTGAGTAGCAGACAGCCAACGGCCGGAACACAGGAAAAGAGAGTTCAGCAATATTCTGACCCCGTTGCCAAAGAGAATACCTAATTATCAGAACCGTATAACGAGTCTGGTAATCATTAGAACACGGAGATGCTAAAGACTGTGAGTATTCCAGCCGATAAGTTAACTAAACAATCACTCTCCCTCCAGCATCCAGATGAGCAACCGTATACAGCTCGTCTCGCCGGTGCCGCTTCTTTACGTCGTGAACTCGAGAGCCTGCTCACCGTCGCACCGCCAACAGCGTCGACCTCCACTTTGAGAGAGCTAGTCTTACGCTCCAACGTTGTAGGTAAGAAGTCAGCTTCAGCAACTCTGCTGGTATGGGAACGCCTGAAGGTCCGCTACATACTTGATCCGCAGGTGCGTGAGTACCGGGCATTTATTGCAACAATAAATGCAGCTGGTGGCCCTGAGGACCGTGGATTGGTATGTTTTCTCATGTTGGCCAGGACAGACCGCCTCTTTCGCGAGGTCACTTTAGAATGCGTGAGCCCCTACTTGCAGCAAGAAGGTATCATCATCGAGCCGATGACAGTGCATGCTGCGATTCAAACCCGACTCGACAGGAGCGGACTGAGATGGTCAGCTAGCACTCTCGCTCGTGCGCACAGCCACCTGCTGGCTGCTTTGAAGGATGTTGGTGTCCTGCATGGCTCACGTAAGAAGAGCACCAAGATCCCCAGGATAGACCCGACTGTCGTCTTGTTTACACTCCGGCTCGGCCGATTGGAGGGTTTGACTGACCGCCAGCTCATTGATTCTTTATGGTTTCAACTGCTAGGTTTTGAACGTGAGCGTGTACTAGACCTGCTTTACTCAGCAGCTCGAGCAGGCACTCTTGGCTTTCGAATGCAGGCGGACGTAGTCGAAATCGATTTACCTTCTTTGAAGGAGGGGATGATATGAAGAGATCCGTAGAAGAAGCTTTCAACGCATTGCAGCAAAAGGTTCTAAATTGGTACCACGGGGAAACCAGCGCTGATGTAAGTGTTTTTGTTTATCCGCCTGAATGGGAACCTGTAATGCTGGCGCGATTTCCTGCGTTTGCCAAAGAGTGCGAAGCCAAGGGATGCCTGATAGAACTGATGGATGTAGGGCAGGGCTTGCTTACTGAGATTCAAAAGCGCAAGGGGCTAGAGGAGTCTCTCACTAACTCAGAGGCTAACGACCCTGGCAACCTACTTCACAATCTAAACGTCGTCGCGGGGCGCTATCTCAAGCGGATCATGCAAAGCGTCCCTGAGTCTTCAATTGTCTGCCGAATATTGGTCAATATAGGGGCTTTAGCGACTTTCGTCTCCTACTCGGCGATTGCCAATGACCTTGCAGGAGGTTCTGCTAAGGCCGGAAGCAGGCTGGTGCCCTGCGTGCTGGCGTTTCCTGGTGAGGGTAATGACAGATTCCTAAACCTGTTAAAACTACGTGCTGACACCAATTATAGAACACCTCGAATTTGACCTGAGCGAATAATGAGTAGCTCAAGAGGAGGCGACTAAATGATAGTGCGGGATACCATAGAACGAGACCTGACCAATGAGCCTCAAAGTGTTGTGAAGGTCTATGAGACGGCCGTACTGCGCACAGACCTTATGGAGTACGTTCTCACTGACCAACTGGCTCGGGCTTTCACGCGTGTTCTTGAGGGTGTGGTGGAGTCTGCCAGGCCGCCGGGTGGAGAGACAGGAAAAGTGGGCATCTGGATATCAGGATTCTTCGGCTCGGGGAAGTCTCACTTTGCCAAGTTGGCTGGCCACCTTCTAGCTGACACAGCTGTTGGGGGAGACTCAGCCCGCGAGCTTTTCAGTCGACTTCTTCATAGTGGACGTCCTCCAGATGAACGCTTACAAGAACTTCTTCAAGAGGCAAATACTTATCGTCTGAATTGCCATCTCGTGGCCTTCGACATTACCGCCAGGCACAGTCCTGTTGACGATCGCAACGTGGGCATCACTTTTTTGCGCACCTTCTATGATTCCTTGGGGTTATCTACGTTTATCCCTTTCGCTGAACGTGAGATAGAAATACAGGATGCGGGACTTCATAAGCAGTTCCAAGAACTATACCAGATCAAGACAGGCACCGATTGGGAGAAAGATAAGGACCTCACGATTTCGAGCCCACCGTTCGCAGAGTGTCTGGCTGAACTCTTACCCAGTCGTTTTCAGACTTCTGAGCTCGCCCATCAAAGCCTCGAACTGGCCTTTAAAGAGGCTGGGAACATAACCATTGATGGCATTGTGGACAGACTTATCCGGTGGTTGGATGCAAAACAAAAGACGGATGGCAAACGACCTCAACGCATAGTATTCGTAGCCGATGAGGTGGGTGCTTGGGCTGGGCGTGACTTAAGACGTATAGAACAATTGCGGTCTTTTATGGAAACCACAGCTGCCAAGGGACGGGATCGGATCTGGCTCATAGTGACTTCCCAAGAACGGCTGTCGGCTGTGGTCAGCAATGCTGATACCCCAGACCCAAGGACCGCGCAAGACCTGTTACAGCGCCTTGAGGCTAGGTTCCCAGTCAACATTCATCTAGAGTCCAGTGAGGTCGGGATGGTTATCGAAAACCGCATCCTCCGCAAGAAGCCTACAGCCAGGCCATCACTGGAGAAAATGTGGGCGCAACGTCAGCAAGCAATCGCTGACTTCGGTCAATCTCCTGGGCTGGAGTTGGGTGCCAATTATCCAAAGGGCGAACGTGAGTTGTCTGTAAAGAGCTATCCTTTTCTTCCTTATCAGCTCCCGGCCGCTGCTGACATCTTTGGCGGCATGCGTGGAGTCAAAGTGAGTGCTGGCGCCCGCTCCATGATTAAGGTTGCATTTGACGCCACTAGGGAACTGGCGGATCGAGATATTGGGGCGATAGTTAGTTGGGACCAAATATTTGATTCAGCAAACCAGGACAACGAATTTGCCGATGAGAGCTACCTGGGTAGTCAAGGACTGGCCTACATTGCCAGTGCCGAACGCGACATTCCTGACGCAGCGGTACGCCCATCCCGTATGTTGAAGATTCTCTGGTTGATCCAGCAGAACCCCCGTATGCCGCGGACGGTAAAGAATCTGGCTCGCTTGTTGGTGAATCGCCTCGATGCTGATGTTCTCCAACTCGAACGAGATGTAGAGAAAACCCTCGAGGCATTGGCCCAACATAGCTTTGTCCGACAAGAAGTTGGAACTGAGCAATGGCGCTTCCTTACCCAGGATGAAGTAACGGTGGAAAAGATCGTCCAGCGCATTGCTGAAGAATTAAGAGCGCCCGATGTTCGCAAGGAAGTTTTCGAACTCTATCAGCAGCAAGTCAAATCTCTGTTCCCCGGACGCATCACAGTTGGTAAGAGCAACGCTGCGTTTGATTACGGGATCTATGTTAACGATACGGTTGTCATCAACGAGCGTGCCCCAGTACAACTCCGGGTAGCTCTTGAGGGTACACCGGCAGCCCAGCGATCTGCTGACGAGAGTGCAGCCAATCTTGATACACCTGCGGTATCCTGGGTTGTCCCGGTACCATCACGTCTGCATGAACGGCTGCGCCGGGCCATGGCCATCAAGAAGCTTCCCGAGGATGAAGAATTCAAGCGCGTCGCCACAGAGCGTACCAAACGAGAAGCCCGAAACCTGGAGGACGAGGAGGCTACTCTTCGGCAGGCGATTCAGGAAGATTTAGTCACTGCTCTACACGATGGTAAACTCTATTGGGCTGGCAACACTGTAGAGATCAATGGTGGTGGGAATCGTCGCTCTGGACGCAGCACTAGTCAGAGAGTTACAGCCAAAAGTAAAGTAGAGGAGGCATTGCGTGACCGCATTGGAAACGCATACCCTCGTTTTGCCGAAGGAGACTACCAGTTTAACCCAACGAATATTGACAAGGTACTAACAGCACCGGCGGGCGATAGGATACGCCTTGACTCAGGTCTAAAGCTGTTCAGCCCTGACGGGCATGTGTTCGGGAATCACGTGGTGGTCGAGGAACTGACTAATTTCTTGAAGAAAAGCACCAAGACATCGGGGCAGGATGTCACAGCGCATTTCAGTGCCCAACCCTTTGGTTGGCCACCAGATCTGCTGAGGCATGTCGCGGCAGCCATGTTCGTTGATGGAAAGCTATCGGTGGTGGATAAATCAGGGAAGAGATACGACGATCCTAGGGTCTCTGCTGCCCGCGGACTTTTCGGAACAGCTGCCTTCAGAACGACCCGGCTCGAAGTGGAAGAGGAGGCTCTGACTGCGCAAGAGTCCACAGATGCGCGAACATTATTAACGGAGCTTGGTCATCCACCTCAGGACGGTAGTGAGGTGGCATTGCGTGAGGCGGCTCTCCGGCTGTACGAAAGCCTGGCGCGCCGTCTCGCAGTGATAGATAAGGCACGAGAGGCAGGATTTCCTCTCCCTACCGGCTATGACGGCATAAGCACTACACTCGATGTCGTGCGAGAGCCAGGCTCACGAGTCAAGACGATTCGTGCTCTCCTGGGTCACACTGACAGTCTCCGTGAATCGAGTGCGGCACTCCAGCATCTGGAAGAGTTTGACCACCATAACAGTTTTCGTCAATACCAGCGGTCCCAGAGTCTGCTCGGAACAGTGCTCCAGGCAGGGCTTGCGGAAGACGCACAGTGGGGAGAAAAAGTCCAGCAAGCTCGTGATGAAATCGAGGCCCTCAAGGAACAGCGTCGAGTGCTTGAAGAATGGGACGGGACTTTTAGCAAATACCGAATTGATGTAATGGAAGCCTTTAGGACCACTTACTCTCCTCTGCGCAAGGAGCTACATGAGCGCGTGGCACAGGAACGCGCAGCTATTACTTCTATGCCTGAATATCAGGCTCTCAGCTTAAGCAATCGCACACTGGTGCGTACTGAGTTCCTTAGTGATGGTCGCCCCCTGGCGGAAGTCTCACTCCCAGATTTGCGGGATGAGGAGCAGATGCTCGCTGCCAACGCCGAGTATAGCATTGCCCACCTGCGCTCTGCCCTGGCTGCCCTCGATGTAGTGGCGGGTGAGGCACGGGCACGGGTATTGGAACTTTATGGCAAGGAGCAGCGTCAGCGAGGAGAAAAAGAGAAGGTCGCCGTATGGAAGCCGTCTGAGGCATTTGCAGGTAAGCGGTTTACCACCGAAGACGAAGTAGACGAGATCTTTGACACCAAGAAAGAGCGGGTTAAGGCATTGGTCCGGCAGGGCAAGACGGTACAGGTCATATGAGGAGTGATGTGATAGCTCAACAAGCGACGTGGGGTATCGCACCATCGGTACGGCGGGCGCTAGCTCGCATTGTGCTGGAGATGCGCACCACCCTGGAGGATGACTTTACAAGGCAGCTCGCCGCCCTCAGCATTCGGGTAAATGGCGTTCAGCCAACTGGACGTCCCCTCACACCTTATGACCAGCGGTCACATGACACGGTCATCGCCGCCATCCGCCGTGAGGTAGAAGGCGGAGCTTCACACGCTCAGGCTCTGGAATCATACGTCCGAGAGGCAGTCTTCACTTTCCTTAACCGTATCGTGGGACTGCGGTGTATGGAGGAGCGGGGACTACTCAACGTGGACGGCCAGTCTGAGACAGCCATAAAGATTCTTCCTGCTTTTAATGCGCCCTCTCTATACTGGCGGGTACGGAATGAGTTGCCTACCTCCGCCAGCCCCCGAGAGGTATGGCGGGAGACACTCCGCCGTGCCTGTGCTGCTGTTTCTCAGCAGGTGCGTGTCCTTTTTGACACCGACTCCGAATATACTGCTCTGCTACCTCTCCAGCCTACGCTTCAGAAGATAACAGAAGCTTTTAACTCGCCAGACATACCGGCCGAAATCTATGCCCAGGACGAAACACTGGGCTGGGTCTACCAGTATTACAATCAGCAGGAGAAAAACCAGGTTTACGAGCAATTGGGAAAGGGCAAGAAAATAGAACACCCAGAGGAACTGGCAGCAGCCACGTGTCTCTATACCGAGCGTTATATGGTTGATTATCTGCTGCAGAATACCCTCGGCACCCTGTGGGTGGAAATGCACCCCGATACCAGATTGCCTGGACAATGGCCATATTACGTGCGGCCACCGGAGGGTAATCCCAAGCCCCAGCGCTCAGTGCGCCGCGTCCGGGATATCACCATTATAGATCCCGCCTGCGGCAGCGGTCATTTTCTGGTGCGCGCTTTCGACATTCTGGCTCAGATGTATGACGAAGAGGGACTGGAGCGGCATGACGAAATCGCACATCTTATACTAGAGCGAAACCTCCATGGTATTGATATTGACCTGCGTGCAGTACAGATTGCTGCCCTGGCCCTGTACCTTAAGGGTTGTGCCTTGGCTGGTCCTGATTTCAGGCCTCGCCGGCTAAACCTAGTTTCTGCCGATGCCGTGCTTCCCGGCGATGCGCCTCCCAAAGAATACATGAAGCGCTTCCAGGGAGATCCAGAAATAGAGGTGCTGGTGACCGGAATCTGGCAGGGGTTGAGGAACGTGCGGGAGTTTGGCTCACTGCTACACCCGGAACGGGGTGTGGACGAGATTATTCGCAGGCGTGTCCAGGCGGACCGGCAGAAGTATCCCATGCTTCAACGTGGCGAGACTGAATGGGCCCGTTGGAAGGCGGACTTACTGCATGGGCTGCGGGAAGAGTTTGAGAGGCAAGCACAGAGCCAGGACCTTGGACAGCGTCTCTTTGGTGAGGAGGCTGCAAAGGGCGTGAGTCTCGTGGAAGCTCTCGGTAGCCATTATGATGTCGTAGTTACCAACCCACCCTATCAGGGTAGTGGGAGTCTGAACTCTAGGTTGAAATCCTTCTTGGAGAAGGAATTTAAGGAAGGGAAGCGAGACTTGTATGCTGCCTTCCTAATGCGTTGTCGCGATTTCTGTAAACCAGAGGGCTACTTGGGCATGGTAACACAGCAGTCATGGATGTTCCTGCGCTCCTTTGCGGCCTTGCGCAAAGGGGTAATGAAACACACGGTTTTAAAAACATTAGCCCATATTGGCGAACACGGTTTCGAGGAAGCTGCTGCAGCTGGTGCTTTCATTGTATTGTTTGCCTTAAAGTCAGTACAGCCATCAAAAGAGCATCGTATTGTTGCCTTTCGTTTAGTGGGACCCAAATCACCGATAGAGAAAGAATCGTTGCTTCGGCAAGCAATGGCCAGACAAATGCCTATCGTCTCTACTCCTCATCAATGGGATTTATTGGAGATTCCCGAAATGCCGCTGGTATATTGGCCTAATGAGCACTATCTCAAGCTTTTGTCCGGTCGGCGTAGATTACGTGATATTGCTCCAGTTCACGACGGAATGACGACGGGAGATAATGAGCGTTTCTTGCGTTTCTTTTGGGAGACTGTCCATGAATATATATGGCGTTGCTATGCCAAGGCTGGGGAGTATAGACGATGGTATGGCCTAACTTGGTATGTGGTGAATTGGTGAAATAATGGTTCGGAAATCAAACAACATCCAAATTCATTCATGAGAAATGAGAAATTTTACTGGAAGGATGGCCTTACCTACAATCTTATGTCTCGTGGGGCTATGGGGGCAAGAGTGTTATCTAATTCAGCATTTGACCCGGCGAGTCTTTCACTTTTTTTAGAGGATAGTTCAGTTGACCGATATGCTTTGCTTGCGTTTCTTAATACCCATATCGTGTCTTACTTGTTGCGTCTGACGAGCCAAGGCACGAAGTTTAACGGGGGCTATGTTTCTAACCTTCCAATCCCAGCCTTTCCAATGCACCTTCTTTCGGTAATAGGGAGGACATGTGTATCGCTTAAATACTGGCTATCTGCATATGAACCTTTAGAAAGAGGTTTCCAGAGGCTATTATCAGAACAACCCGAGGGTCATACTCTACTGTCTGATTTGAAACAAACAATAGAACTTACACAATCAGTGCAGGTCATTCTACACAGCCTAGAGGGTCTGAACGAGCACCAGATAATTAACATTTATGAGCTGAACAATGGTGACGTAAGGGCGGTTCAGGACGAGACGGGCACCCCTGCTAGTTGGCATCCCCTTATCACCGGATGTGATACCGTGCCAGAGCCGCCGGGGGATATCACCTTGCCTGATGAGTTACTCGCTCACCTTAGGGAACACCTTCGTCATGCTTTGACACCTGAAGAGTTGGCACCCGTCAAAGACCGTCTGCGTACTCTTTACAGGGCAGGACCTGGCGTAACATTGGAAGAAAAAAGCGATGAAAACACAGAGGAAGGCGAGGAAGAAAGCGAGGCCGTCCTGGGAGCGCGCATCGTCATACCCATAGAGACCTTCCTGGAAGAGCTGTCGCAGAAGTTGGAAATTCACCCCATTTCCGTTTACTGGCTCCTTAAGGAGATGCGGGAGCAAGAGGGCCTGGTTTGTCCGCCGGAGCTGAAGCGCCATCTGGAAGACTATGTCTCCATTACTGTTCTGCGTCTCCTGGGCTACCGCTGGCCGGAGCAAGATGCCTATGAACGGGAACATGGGCCTATAATAGACCCCTCACTGGTAGTGGAGGATGGCATCATTCCACTTGTGCCCTGCGGGGACCAGCCTACCGCTGCCGAGCGGGTGCGCCGGCGACTTGAGCGGGACTTCGGAGATGAAGGTGCGTCTAGATCAGAGGCAGAATTTCGCCAGTGGGTAGGTCGCAGTATTGAGGATTGGCTGAAAAGGGACTTCTTTCGCCGCCACGTCCAGCAATTCAGACAGCGCCCTATAGCCTTGCATTTGGTGTCGCCGGAGCGCACCATTGAAGTTTTTATTCTCTACCATAAACTGAGCCGAGCCACGCTCCAAAAGGTCCGTGCCCAGTATGCCGGCGGCCTCATTGCACGCCTTCAGGCGGAGCAGGCTCGGGCGAAGGCACGCGGAGACGCGGCTAATGTGAGCCGTCTTCAAGTACAAATAGAAGATGTAGAGGAATTCCGCTCCCTCATCGAGGCCATTGAGCGCGGTGAGGAACTCCAATATCGTATTCGTTGCCGCTGGAAGGGAGAAGAGCAGAATGGACGTCCAGGACCATACGCGCCTGACATTGACGATGGTGTGAAGGTAAACATCAGACCCTTCCAGGAAGCAGGCCTCCTGGCGGTGAAAGAGGTGATCAGAAAGTGGTAACGACCTCAATTACTCTTCTGGACTTACTTGCCCAGGACCTGGTTGACTGGATGGACCGGGCACCAGATGACGTGCCTAGGCGCGTCCTTTTGTGGTTGGACCCCGAAAGCCAATTCAGCCGACTGGTAGCTCATCTAGACCCAGCCCTGCAAAAAAGAGGCGCTGGCCTTGTGGGATACGCTCCAGAAGCAGGGAATGGGCAGTTTGCCATCAAGCTGGCACTGCTACGCTTAGAGAGCAAGGAAGAGGGACGGGCAGTGGTATATCTGCCGGGCTTCTCTCGCCAGGCACTGGAGCCCGACCCTGACAGGGGCGCGCCCAGCCTGTGGGCCCTGTACGACTACCGATACAAGGGTTGCGTGTGGGGGCTGGGCAAGCAATGGGAGCCCGGAGCAGTACCCGATATACCGACACTCCTGGGATGGCTTCG
>Ga0315543_1002834_pt1 | contig 16283 bp, 17 predicted proteins | sample SalMarSW160210MG_2_FD_203098 | JGI IMG/M metagenome (GOLD analysis project Ga0315543, IMG submission 203098) | Salt marsh sediment microbial communities from the Plum Island Ecosystem LTER, Massachusetts, United States - Salt Marsh Sediment SW1601-210 ...
GAAGTGTATCGCTAGGAGGCACCATCTCCGGCGAGCACGGAATTGGCGTTACCAAGAAGAAATATGTTCCCATTGCGATAAAACAAGAGCAGATAGAGCTTATGGGGAAGATAAAAAGAGTTTTTGATCCAAATTACATCCTGAACCCGGGGAAGATTTTTGATTAGCAGGATGATTTTAGGTGTTGATGAGGCAGGTAGAGGCTGCGTGATTGGTCCGCTGGTTATCTGTGGTGTGCTGGCAAGTGAGGAAACCATAGAGCGGTTTAAGGAAATAAAGGTCCGAGATTCCAAGCAATTAAGTCGAAAAAAACGAGAGCAGCTGGGTCCTGAGATAGTGAGCCTTGCGGAAGATTTCATGCTCATCAGGATAAGTCCTGTTGAAATAGATGAATGGTTAGGTGTGCCAGGTCTTAATTCATTAGAGGCACAGAAAACTGCCGAAATAATTTCTCATTTAAAGCCACTGGTCGCCTACATTGATGCTCCTGGTAAGGGTGCGCATGGCTATGCAAGGTTAATTAACTCAGCAATTCATTGTGGAACTCAGATCATAGCGGAGAACTTTGCCGACCGGAATTATCCTGTAGTGAGCGCTGCCTCTATACTGGCTAAAGTTCATAGGGATAAGGTGATACGGGAACTACATATTGAGTATGGTGACTTTGGCTCTGGTTACCCCTCGGATAGGAAAACAAAGGAATTCCTCACACAATATTATCATCGAGAGGGAAGGTTCCCCGACATAGTTAGAACTGGATGGGCAACGATTGCAAGGATAACTGGCCCCAGGCAAGCTTATCTGGAAAGTTCGTCCGTTCAGAATTAGACAAGGATGAATTCTTTGATTGCCTTGAAGTAACGCTCCATTCCCACTAGCATTATATCGTTGTGCTCAGCATCGGGGATGATAACCAGGTTCTTGTTACTCGAGGCGGCATTTTCAAACAAGGCTTTACCTTCAATAGGGGGGATAAGGCTATCATATTCGCCATGGATAATGAGTGTTGGTATAGTAATAGTTCGTATCTTGGTGAGGTTGGGAAATTCGGCATCCGTTAGTCCCAAGGATTCAGTGGGAAGTCCCAGGTGCAGAAGAAGGTTGATGACGCTGGCGAAGCCGCTCTCGATAATGAGCCCCTTTAATTGCTTCTGGTAGCGGTGGGCTATCTCGATGGCGGAGGCGCTTCCTAAGGAGCGCCCCATCACAAAGATGTCGTTGCTATAGTGGTTTTCGTTCAGGATGTCTACGAATGCCTTAAATATCGCCGGGGCATCTGAAATCATATTGCTGAAGGTAGGTTTTCCCTGGCTTGTGCCATAGCCACGATAGTCTGCCACGAATAGATTGATACTAAGTTGGTTATATATCGGGGCGATGTGGTCATAGTCGCTGACCACCTCACCATTGCCATGAAAATAGATGAAAGAGGGTGCTCTCTGGCTATAGACATAAAAGCGGCAAGAAATGGAGACATCACTATCTACGGGAATGAGATAGTCGCGCGCATTAGCGGGAGCTTTAGTAACATCTTTCCTGGGAAAAAAGATGAAGGAAAGGACTTCTGGCTTGTCCAGGATGGAATAATCAGCTTGCTCAGCCATAGTTCCTCCAGGTTGATTGTAGCATTTAGTTGTAACATAAATCCAAAGAGGAGAGTTTATTAAGATGAGAAATAGAAGGCTTCTACTTGAGATTGGTTGAAGGTATAATTCAGAACTAGTCCAAATTGTAGGACTGTGGTAAGTTGGATAAAAGGAGGGAGCAGTATGCAAATTAAGAAAGTGGGGGTGGTTGGTTGCGGGTTTATGGGTTCCGGTATTACGCAGGTCTGCGCTCAATCAGGCTACCAGGTAGTAGTATCAGAAGTAAATGATGAGCTTTTGAATAAAGGACTGACAACAATCAATTATTATCTGACTAGAAGCGTGCAGAAGGGCAAGATATCTGAGCAGGATAAGGACTCTGCCTTGGCTCGTATCAAAGGCACTACTAACAGCAAAGACTTCAGCGACTGTGATCTGGTGATAGAAGTTGTTCCCGAAAATATTGATTTAAAGAAAGAGGTATTCGCCAGGATTGATAAGATATGCCCTGAGCATACCATCCTGGCTAGCAATACCTCTTGTATATCTATTTTTGAGTTAGCTAAGGTTACCAACAGGCCTGAAAAAGTATTAGGCATGCACTTCCTTTCCCCTGTGCCACCCAGCAAGTTACTGGAGATTGTCAGATCTGCTGCCACCAGCGATGAGACCCTTGAAACTGGCAAGAAGTTTGGTGAATCCTTGGGGAAGGCTGTCATAGTTGCCAAGGATGTCCCACCGTTTATTTTCAATCGTCTGTTGATGGCTTTGGAAGGCACAGCCCTCAAGATGCTGGAAGATGGCATTGCCACCAAAGAGGATATCGATAAAAGTATGACCTTGGGGTTGTATCTTCCCATAGGACCGATAGCTCTATTAGACTTTAATGGTATCGATGTTGCCTATAAGGTATCCCAGGCTATGTATGAGCAAACTAAGGACCCTCAATATGCTCCATCTCCTTTGATAAAAAAGATGGTTGAGACCGGGCAACTGGGACGTAAGACGGGGAAGGGATTCTATGATTACAAGTAAAATCCCTGTGTCTGGCGTGATGGGCAGTTAGCACCCACAGCGACTACGTTGGTGATATTGGCAAGGCAGTAGGGCGAATACAAATTCCAGCGCAAGCATTAAGGAGGGATTAAGAAATGGGAGTTAGACAACCTCCGTTATCTCACCGTGGCTATTAAGCGACGATGAAGGGGATTACATTTCTCGTTTTATGCTAGCCTTTTTGAAAACATGCCGGTAACAGTTTGAAAACAGGATGAGCTTTATGTTCTAGGGCGTAGTGCGGGCGTTCACAAGGATTCGACCATAATCTCGGAAATATCCTTGACGGTTAGTTTGCCTTCTAGGTCCTCCACTTTTATGGCATCCTGGAGCATGGTCATGCAACTGGGACAAGCAACTGCCAGAATATTAGCTCCAGTCTCATAAGCTTCCCTGACTCTAACCCTGCTGGGGCTTTCTTCGCTTCCTCCCAGGAGGTCGGTAACAAAATTGCCGCTCCCACCACCACAGCAGAAAGAATTTTCCCTGCTCCGTTCCATTTCCACTAATTCAACTCCGGGGATGCTTTGTAAAATTTCCCGCGGCTCATCATATATCTGGTTATATCTTCCCAGGAAGCAAGGGTCATGATAAGTGACTTTAGCATTGTGCTCGGACGGTTTTATCTTGTTTTCCCGAAGCAGACCACGTAGAAGTTGAGTGTAATGATATACCTCAAAATATGCGTTACTGACTAGTGGATAATTATTTTTGATTGTATTATAGGCATGCGGCGAAAGTGTAACCACCTTTTTAACGCCAAGCTCTTTGAACTTCTGGACATTCTTCTCAACCAGCATTCCAAATAGCTCATTTTCTCCCAGCAGATATACTTCGTTCCCACAGCAATTCTCTTCATTGCCGAGGATTCCAAAAGATACTCCTGCCTTACTCAACAGTGTGGCAACGCTCCTGGCCATTCTTTGTCCATATTCATCATATGAGCCGAGGCATCCCACATAGAAAAGATATTCATCACCTGGTTCATATCTTTTTATTCCATTTGCCCAGGCATCTCTTCTACCCCTCTCCTTCAATGGATTTCCAAGTCGGTAAACATCCTCTAGAAAACTGGTTACACGGGGTGGTATTCTACCTTTCTCCTTCTCCATCATGTCACTTCTGGCGGCTACTATCCAATCAACGATGTCACTGGAAAACTTCATTGGACACTGTTCGACGCAGTTCTTACACGTTGTGCAGGTATATAAAATCTCGGCAAGGTGTTCCGACCACTCAATTTCACCCTTTAGCCATGCGTATATAAGCCATAATCTTCCACTGGTGGAGTAGGTATCAAAGCGGAACCTTGTGTAAGAAGGGCAGTTGAAATCTGAATAATCAGAGGGGAACTTACAATATCCGCACCTGAAGCATCTATGGATTTGCTTGGTATAGTCTGTCAAGGTTAAGCCTCCCAATTTCCTGGATTCATGATTCCGTTAGGGTCTAATAGCTCCTTTATCTTCATCATGATTTTCAACGTATTGGGATCCATCTTTTTCATTATTATTTTCTGTTCTTCTATGGTTGGCTTCCACATCATTCCTCCTTGTTCAGCGGAGAACTCAGCCGCTTCACGTAAGGCTTTCCTAATCCTGTCCATCTCATCGTCATCAGCGCGATTAAATGTAAAAGCAAAGGCATACATCATACAATGCCCGCCTGCGATGACCCGTGACGTAGCTGCATAAGATAGGTTGTACTTTGAAACAAGCTCTTTCTGTTTTCTAATAAACTCTGGATATTTCTCGAGGGGAATAATCGGTCCGCTATATTCGAATCCACCTCCCTTTCTTACATCAGCGAATCTGACTACATCCCTTGATGGCATCTCCAGAAGTGGCGGCTTCATATCCGCCGGGACGGATAAGAATCCACCATCTCTGCTCTCAAAAATGTCCCAGAGTGCATCCCATATAATCTTCCTCTTAAAATCGAGTTCTTCATCGGAGTCTCCGGTTATAATTATCAGTATGTAGATATTTCCTTTGAACCTTGGGGGTAGTGGCTGCTCATTCACAACTATGTCCTCTGTCATTTCGGTATGAGTTAATTTAAGGATGATATCGGGAACCAGCTCTATCTTGTCAGTTAGGAATACCATGACATCCCTCATCTTCTTGCAGGGATAAAGCCGTAATCCCAACTTGGTGATGATTCCTGTGGTACCAAACCAGCCCAGGAAAAGTCCACTTAGGTCAGGCCATGGGGCCCCCTTTGAGAACCAATGTTGTGAAGATATGGAATGCGAGCCAATTCGGCAAATCTCCCCTGTTGGCAACACGACTTCCAATCCGCTAACCATGTCGGAATTAAAGCCGTATTGTTGTGTCAAACGTCCTTGACCATGTATTACTGCGTTACCTACCACTGTAGCTATTGCTGGCGAGTCAGGTATACTATGCCTTAACTTGGGATGGTGCTTCTTTAGATAGTTTTGCAACATGCCATGCGTAACACCACCCTCAACGATGACATATCGACTTTTCTCATTTACCTCTAATATCTTTCCCATTCTTTTCATGTCTATTACAATTCCGCCTTTTTGAGGGATAACCAGGCCGGTTAATGCCAAGCCACCTCCCTTGGGAACTATTGGTATCTTCTCCTTGTTTGCAAACTTTACTATTCTTTGTATCTCTTCAGTTGTCTTGGGCATCACCACGTAGTCCGGCTCGTGCGGTGGAGTTAAGCCGGGATCACGTCCATAGAAATACCGCTCCTCTTTCTGATTTGAAACATGCTCCTCTCCAACAATGTCAACAATGGACCTATAAATATCAGTCATATCCTCATGCCCCCAGCGCTGGCTTTTCGCCAATTGCCATTTTGCATAAGTCAATTATATGTATTGGCTTTACTCCTCTTTTGGCAACCTTTTCACCTATATTCAACTGGCAGAACGGGCAGTTGAATACACAGTATTCGGCTTCACCTTTTACCATGTCGTCAATATTCCTCTTTTGCACGTCATCGGCGATCTTATATCCTTGGCCCATCCTGATAACTTCTGCGCAGCATAATGCATTTTCTCCCACATATTCCCGTTTCACTCTATGAGCGCCTATTAGATTAAATATGTCATCCACAAAATGCTGTGTCTTCGGGGAAAGCCGATTTGAGCAAGGCCGCTGGTAGGCTACTTTAACATTCAGCGGCTTTATTTCATCCTTAAGTTCCTTCAGCTTATCGTACAGGTATTCCAGGTAATGAGTAGTTTTAAATGGCACTTCCATGCCATAGGCTGGTGCCAGTGAATTAAATGTGCCATAACATTCATCGTGGAGACATATGAGTTCCTTAATCCCCAGCTTTGCGATATTTTCTATTACTTTGGGCAACCTGTCTTTTATCACTGACATTTTGGCGTAATGCAAAAAAACAGCGTTGCAGAAAAACTCCTCACCCATAATATAAGATGATGCGATGCCATCAAAAAGCTTTCCTGTAGCCAGGAATGGAAATATGGGAATGAAACAAAATGAGAGTGCCTTCTCCTCAACTTTGCCTACCGTGAACCTTCCTCTTGGTCCAGTTTGATTGACCCACATAGTAGCGATGGGTCTAGGTGCAGGTAATATGCCTTTTTCCTCCTGACGTTCAACGATCAAGTAAAATGGATGATTTCCCATTTTGCAGTACTCTTCACAGGCATAGCATGTGACACAGTCCCGCAACACAAAAGAGTCCTCGCCATTGATTATCTTCTGCATCTCTGTCCTTGCCTTATCCTTGTCCAGATGCAGATACTGGCACTTAACCAGGCAATCCTGAGTCTTGCAGGCAGCACATTTCGCTGGATCAAAATTCAATTCAAGCAATGCATACCCCCCTTGGAAACAATGTTTTAGCTTTTATGGAATTCTATCCACTGTGGTCTATTTAATATCATGTATTGGGCCAATTATATCAGATGTGTGCTTAATTATGTTCATGTTTTCAATGATCGACTGGGGATTGTAGTCTATTCTTGGCGTTATCATTTCCTCATGTCTCGTGCCAAAATCTTCTTTATTTCCCTAAAGCATCGATATAAGCTTTGGAGTTAGATATAGTGGCGAGCATCGGTAGAATATTTTTTAAGGTCCAGGTGTGCCACTCCTCGCTCCAACTATTAACACAATCCTCTAGAATAGTGACAAAGTAACCTCTGTTAAACGCATCCCGAGTAGTAGACTCAACAACAAAGTTCGTGACCAATCCCGATATAACTACAGTCTTTATGCCATGGTTACGAAGCAGCAAATCTAGCGGGGTACCGCAGAAACCACTTGTGGAATAATTATTAATAACCAGCTCGCTTTCGATCGGTTTGAGTTCATCGATAATCTCACCACCCCATGTGCCATCAACGAGACTTTTAGTTGCTGCTATGCTGCTTGCTAAGGGAGCATGTTTCTCAGCCTCAGGCAATTCAGGCATGCCCGGTCTAAAGGCAGCCCTGACATAAGCAACCAATATCCCTTTTTCTCTACTTGCCTTAAGAACTGCTTGAGTATTCTCGAGAGTATGTGCTGCCTTTATCCGTTCCGGGAGTTCCATAGCACTCTTACCCTCCGGCTTCGCAAGGTCATTCTGCCAATGCAATAACAATAGTGCTGTTGTAGTGCGATCAATTTTCTCTTCCACCATACCTCCTTTTGAAAAATTCAGTTGAGCTTACCGCTTTCTAATCTAACTTCGAAAACTTCTTCCTGGTCCCCCGCAGGCCTACTCTCTTTAGGTAAGCATTGGTAAGAAAGTTCCCACATAAGAGAAATGCCCTCCGTCCAGAACAAGAGTTTGCCCTGTCATATAGCTTGAAGCCTCGGAGGCTAGGAAGAGGACAGCCCCAACCATTTCCTCGGGCTCAGCTATTCGCCCCAGGGCGGTACTATTTTCAACTGTTTCACGAATCTCGGGGGTGCTCCATAACAGGCTGGAAAGCTTGGTTTTCACGACAGCTGGAGCAATCGCATTTACTCTGATATGGTGCTGTCCCCATTCTTCAGCGAGAACTTGCGTAAGCATAATGACGCCTGCCTTACTTATCGAGTAAACTCCTAATCCTATGTCAGGAGTAATCCCGGCTGTTGAAGCAACATTGATGATGTTTCCACCACCTTTATCTCGCATTATCTTACCTACTGCCTGACTTAGAAAAAAGTAGCCTTTAAGATTTAGCCCCATAATTACATCCCAGGCTGGCTCTTCAACATTGAACGCTGAGCCAAACACCGGATTAGTGCCAGCGTTATTCACCAGGATATCGATATGCCCAAATTCGTCCACTGCTTTTTTAACCAGATTGTCGATCTCGGGGAGGTGGCGAACGTTGGCTGATACAGGTAGGGCTTTCCTCCCCATATCGGTTATTTCCTGAGCAGTGGCTTCTAGATCTGGTAATTTACGGCTGGCAAGCACCACATCAGCGCCTGCTTCCGCCAGTCCTAAAGCAATACTTCGACCAATTCCCCGGCTCCCACCGGTAACTAAAGCTACTTTCCCTGGAAGATGAAACTTCTCCAGAAATGCCCCTCTTTTCTTATCGCTCATAATACTACTCCTTATAGTGATACTCAGCTAAATGTGCGACCAGTCTAGGTTTTACCATACAACGCTCGAAATCGCTCCAGCATTGCTCTGGGAGTTACCGGAGGTCTTTCATACTTGGGCAATTCCTTTTCTATTCCAAACAGATACTTTGCTATACTCTTCAGACTTTCGAGGTCATATCTCCCCATCATGGTGATTGTCTCCATCTGAGGCGAGCCTCCACCATGCAACCCCGCCACCTGCATCACCCCAGCCAAATCTGAGACTATCAAGTTCTCTATACCTCGGAAACACCGCTGTTGATTCTCGGCGGATATTTTAGGGTTTCTCATCAAGTACTTATTTGCCAGTTTTCCCGTTTCTTCTGAGAAGAATTCCTCTTCGAAGGGCATGGTAGCACACAAACCTCCAGCAAGGTCAGCGACGATTTTGAACTCATTATAGATCTCCTCTCCAGCGAGCTTTCTGCCAGCATTGGTTAAGATTTCATCAGGTACCAATGTTCCGGATGCTGACTTCTCAGCCCGATAGGCGCTCATCTGACCGGCAGCAAAAACAAGTTCTGCTGTGCTTATCATATGAGCCAGCTTGTCTCTCACAGCCGTTGTCCTTTCAATTCCATTGTATTCTGCCACGAGCGCTGCAGCACTGGCTAGAACTTCCGATACGGCGGGCTTACATCCGGTATATGAATGACGATGATAGTGGGCAAAGAGCAGAGCGAGGAAACCAGCGAAGGGTGTTTGTCTGGGGTCACTTTTGCCATCCAAAAAGACCCTTTCTCGAGGAACAAAGACGTCGTCGAAGATGGTAAATGATTCCGCATCACCAATTCCCTCGACGGGGCTGTGTAGATATTTTGTCTTGTGCAAATATGCCGGCCTGACCAGCATTTTTACTCCTTCCCAGTCAGCCGGGATGGCAAAGGCAACAGCATAGTCATTATCCCTGTCAGTCATGAATCTTACAGGTATGGCCACAATCTCGTCACCTACTGGAGCAGTCGTGTTATCAATTTTTGCTCCTCTTACCACGATTCCATCAGGTCTGCTTTCCACAATTCTGAGATAGAGGTCTGGGTCTACCTGCTCATGGGGCCTTTTGAGCCTGTCACCTTTGGTATCAGTCTGAGCGCAATTAGCACTAATATCATTGTCCTGCCAATATCGGAGATACTTCAGGAAGTTCTTGTTGGTATCCGTACCCAGCATCTGGTCCATTTCATAAGTAACAACAGAGAGGGCATTCATAGCATCTATTCCCATGCACCTCATGATGCAGCCACCGACCCTATGGCATAAAAGCCTGGTCATCAGCTGCTTTTTGAGCAAGTCATCCACGCTTTGATGGATATGAGTAAACCTGCTTATCTTCTCCCCCGTTAAATGTGATGTTGCAGTGCATAGATTTTCCCAGTCTGGGTCATTGGTACGGTCGTATGTCTCCTGAAAAATACGGAGCTGCCCCTGAAGTCTTTCATCATCTCTACCTACCTTATCTCCAGCGATGTAGAGATTTCTCCTCATCTTCTTGATTCTGTTGAAGTATTCATCGTAAGTCTTAATAGCCATTTTCCCTCCTTTCTTAGCTTTTAAAACCAAAGATTTTCGCGGCGTTTTCTCCAAGTACTGCGTCTATTTCTTCTTTTGTAAATTTAAGGCCATCAGGCGCATTGTCAGGTAGCTCCTTTATCATGTTAAGCCAGTCTTTCATAGGGATTACAGCCTCCAATACGGGATTGTCTGTTCCCCAGAGGAACTTTGATGCATCAGCCTCATCAAAGGCTGCTCTTAGCATGCGGCAAAACTCGGCAAAGTTCCTCCTTGCTGTTACCTGTTGACCTGAGAAATCGGCATAGAGTGTGGTTGCCTTGGTCGATATCAGGTTAACCATCTCATGCCACCAGCAAAAGCCCAGATGAGCACCTATGACCGTAAGTTTTGGGAAATCACTTACTATGCTATCCAGGTAGACAGGCCTGGCATATTTACTTTTCAAGGGCTTTGAAATGGGCCCCAGATGGGAAAGCAGCGGGATATTCAGTTCTTGAGCCTTCTCCAGTACCCTGTATGACTCCTCACTATCAGGATAAAAGCCTGCTGCAGGATGATATTTAAGCCCCCGGCATCCATAGTCGTTCACCGCTCTGTCCAGGATATCAACCGCGGCAGACCTGCGTGGGTCAACCCCGGCGAATGCAACAACCCTATCGGGGTACTTCTTTGCCAAAGAGCCATAGAATTGATTGATCTCGTCCACTGTTTTCTTTGCCTCTCCTATCCCGTATCCCCAATCAATGGCCATAATAAATGCTTTGTCTACCCCCGATGCGTCCATGTTTGCTATCAGCTTCGAGCCATCAGCATCCATCATTGGGTCCATGATGTTATTTTTTACTTCATCTACTGTAGGAGACCCCAGTTTGTTCTTTCTAAAAAAATCTATCGCGATTTCGGCCAGTTCGTTCCAGTAATTATCCGATATAATATCCCATGTCCATACATGACAATGTGCATCTATAATCATTTTTTCTCCTTCCTCTAATCTATTAGTTTATGTTACGTCCTCTGTGAGTCTCAAGCTCTTTATTAGCCTTTATAGCGCACATTTGCACAGGCAATCGATAAGTCGCTCTTCCGCAGATGCTCATAATGGTGCTCGGTCGCCGGGGATGACATGCAACAGGTAAGTCTATACACTGAGACATCTCTAGCATCTGATATTTTGCATTTCGCCTAATGGCATACCGTTTATAGGTTAGAAATACTTTGGAATAACAAATAACATGTAATGCCTGATGAAAAAGCATACCACAAAATGTCTATCCTTGTAAGATGAGTTAAGTTTTTGTGACTATCCCGGATCTAACTTTTTCTTTTGATATCTCTTTGCTTATCAGTAGTTACGGTTCAGGTGAAGGTGGTCCTGACTGGAATGCTCATTGTGACTTCAATCGTGATGGATATGTGAACATACTTGATGCCGTTGCACTGGCTGGCAACTTCGGTGAGAGTGGAGACTCAGCTTCATAGCTAAAGGGAAAATGACTTTAGCACCCTGGTAGGCAGAGCAAGCCTTCAGAGATGGTTTAGCTCACCTCTAACCTCCGATAAAGCTTCAGGCTATCCTCAAACTTAGCATACCCCGCCTAATCACCCGGCAGCGGCGGCGTCTGCAGCGCAGTTGCACAATATGGCTGATTGTCTAGTCACGCTCACTTCTTGGATTTAACCCGCTCTTCAGCTATCTTCCAATACATGTCGTAATCGTCTTGGAGCAATTTTCTCAGTATTCGCTCCATTGTCACAGCCGGTATAGGTGTCTGTGCAGCCATATTCATAACAAATGTGTCAGGCAGTAGAACATTCACCAAGGGATGATTAAGCCATTTGTTTATTTCCTTTTCGTCTGTTTCCTCTGTCACTGGAAAGACCCTTGAACCGAATGGGCTTCTAAACAGTGGATTGACCTTCCTCTTAATAATATTCGCTTCTGCATGAGTAAGACCACTTGCTCCCAACAAGCTAATTCTAAGCATTGCATCCAATTGGCACATTTCCTCCAATATTTCTGTCTTGGAAACCCGGGATTCGGGCTTAGATTTAGTAGTCGCCGCTGTGCTAGCAGGCACGAGGGGCTTTGTCTCCCAGTTAAGCGCCCGCAGATGCTCTTCATTGTCGTTCTCCTGCATAGCCTTCTGGACATCCTGAGCCTGAGCATAAACTGAGGCAACCAGGGATTCCCAGTCACCTGGATTATACTTCAATAATTTAATACTACCGTCCGTTTTTTCTATAAACTCCAGCTTCTTTGCTAGCTTTGTGGCTCCTGCCGCATACACGTTCTCACCCCCATGTAATGCTCTACCTTGGACATAGAGTTTGGGCCTGTTCAGGTAACCACGATGTGATAGGGGTAACATATTTTTGACTTCGGCTACGAACATAATTTGCTGCAGAAGCTCGTCAGGCACTTCAATTTGTGACTTGGGCGGATGCTTTTCCTCATAATCCTCGGTGACCTTAGTGAGAGGAGCAAACACCAGCAATTGAAGGCCAAAGAAAGTAATAGTCGCCCATAATATGCCCATCAACGAGTGGCTCCAGATTCCCACTCCCACAGCAGCTGCGAAGGGAACCGCCCAGAAAGCGAAACGCACAATACGCGAAAGTCTCATAATTGCGCTACACCTTGCTTAGCGGATTATAGGGCGTATAAGCCAAATTCTCAACTCCAAACAAATGCTACGAAATCATTCGCAAGGATGGCTCCACCAATGAGGATGACACCTAGAATGCTTCAGCTAGCCCAAGCTATAATAGCTCCAGAGCAACCCGCTACACATTCTGACGAACTGTGCAACACGCTATCCCCAAACCTAGCATGTCTTCTACTTGAGGTTGGGTGAAGGTATAATTAGCAAAGAAGGTCTATGAGAAACAAACCTAGATTATGTTTAATACTTCTCGTAGGATTAGTTCTCCTATTAGCTAACTCAACCATTGGTTGCGGTCAAAATCCACGATATATTTATGAAAATGGTGCCGTAGAAGTTGGGGGAGATGGTGAGCCAATTGAGTTAATAAATAATCCCAACGCTACTAATCCTACTTATGCTGAGCTAGTAGCCTTCATCAAAGAAGATTCCACAGATGAGCACCCTTACAGAGATGAGTCCTTCTTCCCCGTTAGTCTCTTATATGTCTGTAGTGATTTTGCTCAGGATGTGCATAACAACGCTGAAGTAGCAGGAATTAAAGCAGCCTGGGTAGGCATAGATTTTGAGGAAAATGATGAAGGGCATGCCTTAAATGCTTTTGAGACTACTGATAAAGGATTGGTATATATTGACTGCACAGGAGGAGGCTCTTTGAGTCCATTACTGGAATATAATGCCACTAGCTGGGATACTGTAGCCTATGTTGAGATAGGCAAGGAATATGGACTTATAGATATAGGTAAGGCTAAATCACCATTGTATAGCTTCTATGAGCAATACAAACAAAAATCGCAAGAGTATGAAAGGATGCTAAGTGATTACAATGAAGAAGTTATGCAATACAACCAAGAAATTATTAAAGGAAAGGTCTACTACGAAGGCTCACCTGAATTAGCAGAGATGGAAGCTTGGGAGGCAAGGCTAGAGGAGAAAAGCCAAGAAATAGATGAATTGGGTGAAGAACTGAGTGATTTCTGGTTTGAACCACTAGGCATCGTTAAAGATGCACAGATTCACTGGTGAAGAGCTTGATGAAGAGGTGAACTTATCATGGGCAAGAAGATTGGCATAGCAGTAGGTGTAATCATAGCAGTCGTTGCTATTGTCGGTTGCCTCATCCCTCTTAAGACAGTAGCTTACACTGTGATGGTTGATTATCAGTATACAGAGACCTACTACGAGGATGAGCCTTATGAGGAAACGGAAACCTATACTGAGAAAGTGCCATTGGATTATAAACTAATTGAATCTTACCTAGACACAGACTCAACATTTGTACAGTCTCGAATAGTTATCGGAGGAGTAGTGATTCAAGATGAGATTGTTGAAACACGCTCTCCAATAGGCTGTGTTATTTTGAAAAATATAGATAGTGACCCAGGAAGTGTTAAAGTTTATTTCTCCTTTTATGCGTTGGAAAAGTGGTATTACGAACACACGGATGACTTTTCGTGGCAAGAGTATAAGGAACTCCTTGACCCCCCGTATGGGGAGCACGGTAAGCCAGTAGGTGAAAGTTATCATACATATGTACAGCTCAACCTCGAACCAGGGGAGACAGGAACAGCCAAATATACTGTTCACGATATTGATATGGATTCCGACGAGTTCTTCTGGGAATTCGAGGTTACTCAGGCCACAAAGCCAGTGGAGAAACAAAGAACCGTTACCAAGCAAAGACAAGTAGAAAAGCAAAGAACCGTAACGAAGCAACGTCCTGAGACTCGCCATAAGGAAGTAACCTTGCTTGATTACTGGCTACACTACTAAGAGACGATATAAGAGCCGCTCCTACATGGGCAGCATATATTTATTTTGCGGTTGGAATGGTTGTTGCTGTCATCGGTAAGAAATGATTGAGAGAAGCTAGCAAGGAGGTAAAGCGAGATGAAAAGCGTAAAATCTGAAGGGGAAATATTATTCGAGTATGATGATAAAAAGCGCCTGAAAACAGTGATATTACATGATGTCTCACCAAACGATATGAGTATCATAACGCCATTCATATCTGCTTTGCTAAACACACTAATAGAGTTAAATAGGACGAGTAAGAGGCTTTCAATTGTGCTGATTGTGCTGACCGCTATGCTTATGGCTTTGGCTGTGCTTCAATTTATTTCCGTCTTGGGTTAAAGAGAAAGCGGAATTCTACACTCCAAAACTGGAACTTCACAAGCAGGGGGCTGAGGTTTGATTACAAAATGCAATGAAAAGATTAATTGTTTTTGGCTTCTTAGCTTTAGTCGTGGCAGGCTTACTCGTTTTAGGTATTTCCGATATTAATGCTTCAATTGCTGATACCGGTGTTCCCGATAATGAGATAACTAACAGTACGAATCATTCTGCAACACTGACGATTACCATGATAACTCCACCTTTGCCTAAAGAGTAGTGAACAATACGTCAAAATGTTCAATCAGTTGGCTTAGGAGCATACTCCCATTCATCTGGCATCATCTCTGGATTTTCATATTGTGGTGGCCAATGTTAGAATATTAACAAATGTCAAAGTTAAATTGGCACACAATGTCTAGCAACTGCTAACGTTTTGAAGGAATTAACCCTTTCAAGATTAGTTAAAGTACTTTAAATTAGGTGGTGGAATATGGATAAACGACGTAGGAGACAAAAGGCTTCAGACGTATTTAGAGAAACTGAATTTGTATATAGTTCTAAAACTGATAGCTTTGACAAGGCGTTTCCTGAAATAGAAGATGTAAAAATTGAAGTAACAGAAAGCGGAGAAGGCACTACCCAATTAAATTGTGAGCACATTTACAGAAAGCAAACATTTCCAGGTGAATATATAAATTGCCACAATCCTCTGTGTTATAATGGTGGCTTCAGCATTGGCGAGATAATTCGTAATATGACAGAAAGCAAACAGGCTGAATTAGTAATTCATAAAATCTGTCAAGGTTATGAAGGGTCACCAAAGGGTAGGCGCAGATACGGAAGATGTCAAAATTCATTTGATATAAAAGTAACTATAGAATACAAAGAGGAAAAGAATAGCGGGTAAATGTCACTTCTTTCTATGTCCGATGAATTAGTCATATAATAGATGTCATAACTTTAATCCTAGCAATTGCTATCATAACCCTACTCCAAAGTTACTACTTAACCTGAAGCTATTTCTGACCAATTTTTCTACGAGTGGAGTTTCAATCTATATCCCAGCCTGATTTTTGCTAGCTAGGGGGAGTACCCCCTATACCCTAGCTGAGTAATGATGTCCATATGACGAGCATGACTAGCAATCATATCTTATGCCTGGAAGTTAACCAGTTAACCTGGTCAGTGAAGGTAGCTATTAACTATGTTAGCTGTAGCCATTAGCTTTCTGGTTGCAGAATGCTCTTACAGCTCTAAAATAGGAATGTTTAGCATTACCACATTCCAAACTAGCCAGGAATGAGCTAATCCCTTGTGGTGATAGCTCAATACCGATAGCCTTGCTGAGACACCTCTGGTAGAATAGTGATGAGGCATTTTGTATCTGGGGAAGTGTCGGAATTGGCAGACGAGCATGACTTAGGATCATGTGCCGAAAGGCGTGGGGGTTCGAGTCCCCCCTTCCCCATTAAGATGAGTTGATGGGAAGCAGCAAGAGGTTAGCTGAAGATTTCCAATCTTATCAGCAGGGGATAGAAGCAGAGCTGAAGGAGATTATTGGTAGCAATCCTCTGACTTTTTATGATGTATTGCGATACCATATGGGATGGCATGATGAGCAGGGTCGCCCTTGCCATCGGGGGGTGGGGAAGTTTATCCGTCCTCTCCTTTGCTTGCTTAGTTACCAGGCAGTAGGAGGGGACGCAATGCGGATAATGCCTGCCGCGGCAGCGCTAGAGCTCATTCATAATTTCTCCTTGATTCACGAT
>Ga0315543_1002836_pt1 | contig 16268 bp, 13 predicted proteins | sample SalMarSW160210MG_2_FD_203098 | JGI IMG/M metagenome (GOLD analysis project Ga0315543, IMG submission 203098) | Salt marsh sediment microbial communities from the Plum Island Ecosystem LTER, Massachusetts, United States - Salt Marsh Sediment SW1601-210 ...
CAAGACAGGCACCAGCGTGCTCAACGTCTTGCCAGCAATGATCTGCGCCCGCGTCATGGGCGTCGTGAGCAGCCGTCGGAGAGTTCCTGTCTTGCGCTCCAGCACCATGATCATCCCCGACATCATCAAGCCGTGGATAGTGAACTGGATGATCATTCCAGGAGAAGACTGTACGTAGGCATTCGCTGGGCTTTCCTGGAGCTCGCTTTCCACTACGGCTTTCTCAACAGTGACGAAAAGAGGCGGTTCACGCCAGGCCTCACTAGCCAGTGCCAGCGCTTGATCCTGGTACGCCTGCCGCGCCGCCTGGTCCTCGAACGAGGTACTCGCTTCGAAAGCCTCGGTGCTGATGCGGGCAATCTGGGCGGCGCTCAGCAGACGCGTCACAGCAGTCTCAATGGCCTGGACTGCGGTCTGGCCGGACGCTTGGTGTTGGTCCACGATGACGGTCGCCTTCATCGGCTGGCCGTCCACGATGGCCTCGCCTGAGGCGAGACGCTCCGCGGCCTGGCCAAAGCCGACGGGGACAATCAGTGCCGCCGCCCGTTCCCCATCACGAACCAGCTCACTGGCTGTCTGCGCGGATCCTTCGTCCAGCACAACTGGCCGGATGGAGCTCGACGCTTCCAGCAGGCTCAGCAGGCTGGCGCTTAGGGAGCTGGAGCAGTCGTTGTTGAGGAAGGCAACTGGCAGTCTGGGATCAGTCTCACCTCCCTGCCCACCAAAGATCAAGCCAAAGAACAAGGTGAAGACAATAGGCATCGCTACCATGAAGAAGGCGGTCTTCCAGTCTCGGACAAGCTGTCGAAGGTCTTTGAGTGTCAGGTCAATCACACGCATGTTGTCCTCCTACGCAAAGCGCTTGCGGAAACGAAGCGCCCCGATGGCAAAGAAAACGGCGCCCATCCCCAGCAGAACGACTACTGGCAGCGCGACCTCCCCCGCACTTGCCCCTGCCAGGGCAAGCTTCCAGGCGCGCAGCGCCCAGCCGTGAGGCGTCAAGAGCTGAATGATCTCAAAAGCTCTAGGCGGGGTTGACAAACTCGTGGTAAACAGCCCCCCGGCCATACCAGCAAGAGTCAGCACGCTGCCTAGCACGGAACCTTGTTGCCGTGTGGTTTTGATGAACGAAATGATAAAGACGCCAAAGCCAGAGACGACGATGACCAGCGCGAGTACAGCCAGCGACACCGTCAGGGGCATTCCCCAGTGTACCCCGAAGATGGCCGTCGTGAGCAAGGTCAGAACGAGGACTTGCACCAGGACGGTCACAAAGACGCCGGTGAACTTTCCACCCAGGATGGCCGTGTGAGTCGTCGGCGTCGTGAACAGGCGGGCCAACGTGCCATTCTCCTGTTCGCTGATAATCGTTCCAGCAGTGTTGGCCCCCGTGAAGAAAGCGAAGAAGATCATCATCCCGACCATCACAAGGCCAGCCACTTCCGCGCCCCAGCTCCTGGGCTCTGCTTTGCTCAGCGGGGCCTGTACGTCGAGCGCAGGATGCATTCCGTCGGCGCGTGCCTGCCCCACCTCGGCGGCCCAGGTCGCGTACTCTGTGGCAATGTCCTGGAACATCTGCGGCTTCACCGGGACTCCTCGCTGGCCGAATTGCCTTGCGACGGTGCCTGCTGCGATCTTGGCTCCAGAGAACGTGTCTGCGAGTTGGCTCACCAGCCCCTTGACAATGCTTGGCCCAAGGGTGAGGGTAGGGTCCTGAACGAGGGTCACGCGTGCGGTTCCCTCTGGTTCGAGCACTGCGGCGGTGAAATTGGATGGCACAATGATGGCCACATCTGCTGTCTGGTTCTTCACTGCGCCGCGAGCGCTGGCCTCGTCGGGGGCTTCGCTTAGCTGCAAGAGGTTTGACAGGCTCTCGTCCTGGAGGAACTCGAGGAGTATCTGCCCAGCCGAGAATCCGCCCAACTGCGGTGACGGCACGTCCAGATTGGCGACCTGCACACGGGTCAGTGGCACGTCAAAGCCGCCGTCACCCCTGAACAGGGTGCCGAAAGCGAAGTACATCATTGCTGTAAGGAGAATCGGCACCAGGAACATCATCACCAGTCCGAACACGTTGCGGAAAGAGCGGATCAGATCTTTCAACGCGATGTCTATCGCTTTGCGAAGGTGTACAGTCATAGCAGCCTCCTAGTCCCTCAGAGCTCGGCCGGTGAGGTGCAAGAAGACTGCCTCCAGGTTGGGCTCCTGGATCTCTACCGAGGTGATCCGTACGCCAGCCTGCGTTGCGGACTCGAACAGGCGTGGAAGCACGATGTTGCTGTCGTCCACCAACAGCGTCAGAGTCCCGTCATCGGCCGAGACCTTGTGTACGCCCTCGGTCTCCTGCCATTGCTTGATCACCCGCTCCGACTCGGCGTTGATTGACACGTCAATCCGATCCTGTTCGCCCACGATTTGAACCAGCTCATCATGAGTACCGTAGGCAATCAGCTTGCCCTCGTCCATAATCGCGATGTGATCGGAAAGCTCCTGCGCCTCTTCCATGTAGTGAGTGGTATACAGAACGGTCATTCCTTGCTCGTTCAGGTCCTTCACGCTGTCCAGGATGTTGCGCCGGCTTTGGGGGTCAATGCCAACGGTCGGTTCGTCCATAAAGATGACTTGTGGCTTGTGCAGCAATGCGACGCCAACGTTGAGCCGGCGCCTCATTCCTCCGGAGAACTTGTTCACGCGCCCCTTTTGCCGATCCGTCAGGCCGGTGATTTGCAGTACTTCGTCCACCCGCTGGCGAAGCGCAGGGCCGCGCATGCCGTGCATCTTGCCCCAGAAGATCAGGTTCTCCCGTGCAGAGAGGTCAGGATACAGGGCAATGTCCTGGGGGACGACACCGATGGCTTCCTTGACGGCCATCGGATCGCTCAGTATTGAGTGTCCCATCACGAGCGCGTCCCCCTGGGTCGGCTCCAGCAGGCACGAAAGCATCGAAAGGATCGTCGTCTTTCCTGCGCCGTTGGGACCCAGCAGGCCAAAGATCTCGCCAGCGTGCACGTCAAAGCTGACGCCCTGCACGGCGTGCACATCGCCAAAATCCTTGTACAAGTCGTGTACTTTTACTGCTTTTCGCTGTTCCATTGTGACTCCTTCCCACATTTCAGCTCGCTGATGACCAGCGTGAATTGACGCAAACGGAATCGGTGCCAACTAGATTACCACTGACTCGCAGATTGGGTTCAAAGCAATTGAGCGTGCGGTCAAACCGTACGCTCAGATGATACACCGTGGCACCGTGTAATGCAAGCTGCCCGCTAGTTCCAATTCCCTTCGACCTCTCCCCCGAGTCCCAGGCTTACTTTGACCTGCAACACTTTGGCGGCCTTCCCCTCAGTCCCGGGGCTTTTCCAAAGTCAGCCGACCTCCCCACGTTCCCCCGCAGTTGTACTGCGGGGTTGTCTCCACGGCCCTTGCACGAGAGGCGTACCATCGCCAGGAGCCGGGGCAGTGGCTTTGTCCTTACGCCAAAGGCGCCGTCTACGCCTTGTCGCGTACGTCTGGTCTTTACGCCAGAGGCGTAAACGGGAGACAAGGTAAACGCCAACTGCCGCTGAACATGATGGATACAACCGGACTTTGCAAAAGCCCTGCACCTCAGTCTGGATTGGCTTGACCTCTTGATAAAAAGACGATATAATTCTAAATGCAAATCATTTTCATTTAGAAGGAAGACAGCATGACATGGCTTGACGAGGGAGAGCTTGGGGAGCAACTGAGTGCCCATGGCTACAAGCTGACAGGGCAGCGGCGGGCGGTGCTAGCGGTGATTGCCTCGAGCGGGGAGCGTCTCAGCCCGGCTGAGGTGTACGAGAAGGCCAAGGCCGCTTGCCCCCGGATCGGCCTGACCACCGTCTATCGCACCCTGGATATCCTGGTCGAGCTGGGTGCTGTCAGGCTTGTACACCTTGACGAAGGGTGCCACAGCTACGCCCCAGCCACCGAGGGTCACCATCACCACCTTGTCTGCTCTGGCTGCGGCAGCGTCGTGGAGTTCGAAGGCTGCGACCTGTCGCCCTTGTTGAACGCGGTGGCTTCTCGGACGGGTTTCGAGATTGAAGATCACTGGCTGCAGCTCTTCGGCCGCTGCCCGGCTTGCCGGAAGAGGGATTAGCGGTTTTTTCTCCAGTGAAGGAGAATGCGGGAGGTCACGCAACGATGGGGATCCAGAGTATGAGTATAGTGGGAGCTTTTCTCCTGGGGCTGGCGCACACCCTTCACCCTTGCGAGGACAAGGGCGTGGCCGCCATGATTGTGATGTGGGCAGGCAAGAGGCTAAGGGATGCGGTCTTCTTGATGGCCCTCTACGGCTTGGGCACGACCCTGATTAACGCTGCCATGGGAGCCATCGCTGCTTATGTCGGCGCATCCCTCTTCGTGCGATATGGGCGGGCCCTGAGAGTGGTCGCTGGCTTGTTTATCGCCTTGTTTGGCGTTTGGATCCTGAGCAGCAGGGAGGGGCATGCCCACCCATCACTGAAGGCAGCCGCTTTGGAAGAAGAGAAACTGAGGGGCAGGACGGCATGGAGCGTATTCCTCATGGCGATCGTCGGAGGTCTGCCAATCTGCCCGTTCGAACTGACCGTCCTGACGTGGGCTGCTTCTGTGGGCAACGTGTGGCGTGGCGTCTCGATGGTGCTCGCCTTCGGCCTGGGAACGAGCATCGGCCTGATCCCGTGGGGGTTGGCCATGGGTGCCCTGGGAGAGTTGGCGAGAAGGACGGGACACAGCGTCTGGGTTCCGAGGATCACCGGGCTGCTTACGATTGTTCTGGGAGTGCTCATCGCCTTGTCTGGATGAGAATCGCTCCTGCGCCAGGCAGCCCAGTTGGCCGTCTACTACTCCCGGGCGCGCGGCGAGGCTAGGGTGGCCGTTGCTTGCCTGAACGACGGCACACGCGCCGCATCAAGGGGGCCGGACCCGGCACGGTGACCTACAGCCAGGGAAGGGCCGGCACCGTGGAGCCCGCCCTTCCGGCCGAGCTCAGGGCGTGGGGGGTAGAACGATGATGTGAGGCCTGTTGTGGGTCGGATGCTGCTCCACCCGCACCTGCGCTCCGAATACCCGCCGGATGCTCTCCTCCCGTAGCACCTCCGCTGGCAAGCCCTCAGCCACCATCTTCCCCCCGTTCAGCATCAGCAGGCGGTCGAAGTAGAGGGCGGCCAGATTCAGGTCGTGCATGGTGGCGAGCACGGTCAGACTCCCCTCGCGGTTGAGGCGCTTCGCAAGCTCCAAGATCTCAATCTGATGGTTTATATCAAGGTGGAGGGTGGGCTCGTCGAGCAGGAGGATCTCTGGCTCCTGGGCCAAGGCCATGGCAATGACCACGCGCCGCTGCTCGCCGCCCGAAAGCTCGTTGAAGGGTCGCTCCCCCAGGGCCAGGGTATCGGTCAGCTCCATCTTCTCCATCACGACCTGGCGGTCGCGAGGGCCAGCGCTAAGCAGGGGCGGCACGTGGGGGGTGCGCCCCAGCATGACCATCCCGTAGGCGGTGAAGGCGAAGGGTATGACCAGATCCTGAGGCACCACGGCCACCCGTCGGGCGATCTGGCGTCGGCTGAGCTGGCCGATGTCCCGGCTATCCAGGTAGACGAGACCCCGCCGGGGCTTCAGCAGCCCGCTCAGGACCCTGAGCAACGTCGTCTTGCCCGCCCCGTTGGGCCCGATGAGGCCCACCAAGTCGCCCCTTCGCAGCTCCAGGCTGACGCCCTGCAAAACCAGGCCATCGTAGTAGGAAAAATCTACCCCTTGCGCTTGGAGGACAATATCATCCATCTCCATCTCCAGTCTCGCCGTCAGCGACGTGATTCCAATCCTACGATCTTATTTCGTAGTGGCGACTTCAGTCGCTTTTCCCACTTGGTTGGCGACTGAAGCCGCTAGCACAAACCACCAATTCAAGCTTGGCACAACACTAGGTTGGGCAGCTTGTCGCATTCTGCTGCCCAGTGCAGAGATCGCCTTGGTTAAGGGTTCCTTCCTAGAAAGCATACTCCCGCTTGCTTTGTCTCAGCAAGTAGATGAAGAACGGCGCACCTATCAGGGCTGTGATGATGCCGACAGGGATCTCGGCTGGAGCAATGAGCAGTCGGGCCAGCAGGTCGGCCAGGACGAGGAAGAGGCTGCCCAGCAAGGCCGAGGTGGGCAGGAGCAAGCGGTGGTCGGGCCCGAAGACGAGCCGCGCCATGTGGGGCACGACCAGCCCGATGAAACCCACCAGACCGCTGATGGAGACTGCCGCCCCCGTGAGCAGCGAGCCGACCATCAGGAGGACTAGCTTACGCCGTTCCACATCCACGCCCAGGTGAGCGGCTTGTTCTTCCCCCAATAGGAAGGCATTCAGGTCGCCGGCCATCGAATAGGCCGCAGCCACCCCCGCCAGCATCAGGGGCGTGACGATCTCCAGTTGCCGCCAGCCGCTGGTGGTCACCCCGCCCATGGTCCACAGTATGACCTGATGGAGGGTCCGTCCCCTGATCACCATGAGGAATGACATGACGGCGGCCATCATCGAACTGGTGGCAAAGCCTGCCAGAAGCAGGTTAGTGATGGGTGTGCGCGGCCCCACTCGGGCTATGCGATAGACTATGAGGACGGCGATGAGGGCTCCGGCGAAGGCGGCCAGGGGCACCAACGTGAACCCATACCAGACTACCTGGATGGGCAGAATCAGGGCGATGGTAGCCCCCAGTGCGGCCCCACCGGAAGTGCCTATGATGTAGGGATCGGCCATGGGGTTGCGCAGCAACCCCTGGAAGACGGCGCCCGCAGCAGCTAGGGCGCTCCCGACCACTGCCGCCGTGACCACCCGCGGCAGACGAATCTGGAGGATGATGGCCTCGGCCTGATCAGACCAGGTACGCGTCGGGCTCAGGCCCGGCAGGCGGGCCAGGAGTATCTTCGCCACGTCGCTGGTAGCAATAGCCACCGCTCCCAACGATGTGGCCATAATCACACAGAGAACTAGAGCAACCGCCAAGGCCAAGATGACCACGATGGATCTGTGACGTCGGTTGAGGACTTTCAAAGCAGACTCCTTGCCAACTAGGGGATAAGGCCCAGAGATAGACCTTATCCCCCTATTCCTTACTCAAATAGCTCTGGGTGGATGATTCTGGCTACAGTTACCAAACCGTCAACGATACGTGGGCCGGGCCGGCTGATAAGATCATCGTCGATGTCGTAGATGGCCCCCTCTTTGACGGCGGTGATGACCTCCCAGCCAGGACGCTCCCTCACTGACTCAGCGGTCACTCCGTATTTGGAATCAGCGAGGATTATGAGCTGGGGATCCTCAGCTATGATCTCCTCAGCGCTGAGTTGAACCCACGGGGATTCAGCGTCAGCGGCGACGTTCGTCCCCCCTGAGAGCCCGATCATGGCATCCATGAAAGAGCCGGGGCCGGTTGTCCAAGGCCTGGAAGGATCGGTAGCATCTATCTCGCAGAAGACCCTGGGCCTCTCCTTCACCCCGGCTGCTTTTTCTGTGACAACTGCGATCCGCTCCCTCATTTCGTAGACCAAGACTTCTGCCTCCGTCTCGGTCCCGGTAGCCTTGCCCACCAACTGGATGTCAGCCAAGATGCCCTCCATATCGGAGGGGGCTAGGATCATGGCAGGGACGCCCAACTCCTCCAGTTTAGCTATTAGCTGTGGGAGGCCCGTGGGGGCCAACACCAGATCAGGGGAGAGGGAGAAGACTTTCTCGACGTTCGGCTCGAAGTAGCTTCCCACTCGCTCGATGGCTTTGGCGGCCTCTGGATAGTCGCAGAAGTCGCTTACGCCCACGACCTTGTCGCCCAGGCCCAGGGCGAAGAGGATCTCAGTGTTGGAGGGAGCGAAGGAAACCAACCGCTCAGGGATCCCAACGATTTCGATGGTGCGGCCAGTGTCATCGGTGATGGAGACGGTCACAGGCGGCGCCGTCGCTGTTGGCGGGACGGGTGTTGGGGTTGGGGCAGGCCCGCAGGCCGAAAGCACTGCCAGGGCCAGCGCCAGAAGCAAGAACGGTACGGCGTAGCGTGCACGTTTCATTGTCGTCAGTGTGTGTTTGTTGTTCCTTGGCATCACGGATCATCCTTTCGTCAGGTATGATGAGAAAAACAAACCCCTTGCCTCTTCGACAAGGGGTTGAACAGTTCTCTCCGCTTCTTCCCACCCCCTTTCTCTCGAAGGGTCCAGCAGGAGCAGCACAGAGGCGGGTCATCTGGCTCTCTCGGTTGCGCCGAGATTACAGTTGCGGGACAGCGCCGGACTCACACCGGTCTTCCCCCATTGTCGCCTGGCTTTTGGGGCTTAGGGCGACCTCTGCGTTGCGTCTATTCGGTTGTCTGGACATTATACACCAGTCGGGGCCAGTAGTCAAATCATGTTGATGAGCGGGCACGGCTTTTCCAAAGTCAGCCGACTTCCCCACGTTCCCCCGCAGTTGTACTGCGGGGTTGTCTCCACGGCCTTTGCGCCAGCGGCGTAGCATCGCCAGGAGCCGCGGCAGTGCAACTGCCGCTGAACATGATGGATATAACCAGACTTTGGAAAAGCCGTGGATGAGCGGGGATCTACGTCACGTTGGGGGCAAGTTCCTGGTGGATGACTTCCCATAGCTCGTTCCAGCGCTACCCAGGCAACTCAGTCCACAGGAAGAGAATAGCCTGAGCAGCTTTGGCGTCAAAGATGCGATAGTCCCCGTCTTCAGTCAGTGCGTGTCGTTAGCCACGTGCCTGCCGTGCGACGCGGACTGTCGTCCGCCGAGAGCCTATTCTTGCCCCCAATCTGTCGTGCGCGTCTCCGAGAGGGTCTGCTTGTAGCCGACGCCGAAAGATGGTATACTGGCGTCGAGAAGGAGACGTGTCGCGGGTGCAGTGGAGCCTGGAGCTGCGATGAGGGCACCTCTATGCCCCGTTCGATGCTATTGCGGCGAAAGGCCTGCCCATCGTCCAGGGTATTGCTACGGATCGTCGTCCTTGAGATCGAGTCAGCTGCAGAAGGGAGATGATGCAGCGGCAAGCGTAAATACAGGCATCCCCAGCGGTGGTTCGAAGTACAGCTGTAGGCACATTGCTCTCCGCGTGCTCACAACACATCACAGAGAAAAGGAGAATCAAGAGATGAAACACCGAACGATCCGTAACATCGTACTAACCGCTGTCTTACTCAGCCTGCTGCTGGCCGCGAACGGCGCAGTGGCGGGGCCAGCGAAGGAGGAAGTCATCAGCGCCGCTGTGGTCGGCGCAAAGATCAGCTACCAGGGACTGCTCACTGATACCAGCGGCAACCCCCTGAGTGGCAGCCACAGCCTCAAGTTCGAACTGTACGACGCTGCATCGGGTGGCACCAAGCTGTGGGAACAGACCAAGACCGGGGTGCAAGTGCAGAACGGGTTGTTTGACGTTCAACTGGACATTGACCCGGCCGACTTCGACGGGCAGGCCCTGTGGCTGGCGATAAGAGTAGACGGGCAGCTCCTCTCTCCACGTCAGGAGATGCTGCCTGCGCCCTATGCCCTCAGCCTGCGGCCCGGGGCGGAGATAGTGGGAGACGTTGACGGCAGCGAAGCATTGCTTGTGCGTAACTCCAGTTCAACTGATCACAGTGTAGGTGTGGAAGGTTACGCCAGTGCCACAAGTGGCCGGAACTACGGCGTGCGCGGTCTGAGTGACTCCACTGGCGGCCGGGGCATGTTCGGCTGGGCCACCGCCGCCAGCGGCGAAACCTACGGCGTGCTGGGCCGCAGCGAGTCCAACGCTGGCGTGGGTGTGATCGCTTTCGCGACCTCCGCCAGCGGAAAGACTTACGGTGTCTGGGGCGAGAGTCGCTCCACTGACGGCGGCACTGGAGTCTACGGTACCGCCCCTATCACTGGTGTCGTTGGCATCGCCACCGCCAGCAGCGGCGAAACCCATGGCGTCCATGGGCAGACCGACAGCAGCAGCGACTACGCCACAGGCGTGTACGGCTACGCTAGTGCCGCCAGCGGCCGAACCTACGCCGTTCGCGGCCTGAATGACTCCGTTGGCGGTCGAGGCGTGTACGGCTGGGCCACTGCTGCCAGCGGCGAGACCATTGGCGTCTACGGCCGGACCGAGAGCAACAGTGACTACAGCGAGGGCGTGTACGGCTACGCCGCTGGCAGCAGCGGGAAGACCCGCGGCGTCCTTGGCCTGACCAACAGCAGCAGTGACTATGCTGCGGGTGTGTACGGCTGGGCCAATCGCGGCAGCGGCGAAACCTATGGCGTCTATGGAGGTATCTCCAGCAGCAGCGACTATGCCGCAGGTGTGCGAGGCTATGCCAGCCGCGGCAGCGGCGAAACCTATGGCGTCTATGGAGATACCGCCAGCAGCAGTGACAGGGCCGCAGGCGTGTACGGCTATGCTGGTGCCGCAAGTGGCGAGACCTGCGGCGTTGTGGGCGTGAGCGACTCCAATGCTGGTGTGGGTGTGTCCGCTTCGGCGAACTCCGCCAGCGGCGAGACTTACGGTCTCTGGGGCAAGAGTTACTCCACTGACGGCGGCACTGGAGTCTACGGCACCGCCCCTATCACTGGTGTCGTTGGCATCGCCACCGCCAGCAGCGGCGAAACCTACGGCGTGTACGGCCAAGGGAACCGCTGGGGCGTGTATGGCACAGGCGAATGGGGTGTACAGGGCAGTGGCGTAATTGGTGTGATTGGCGAAGGCCTGTGTGGCGTACAGGGCCATGGCGGCGTAACTGGTGTGCAAGGGACCACCGACTATACCTCAGATGACGCCACAGGCGTGCACGGTTATGCCACCGCCTCAAGCGGCGCAACCAGAGGCGTCTATGGCCGGACCGACAGCAGCACCGACTGCGCCGCAGGTGTGCGCGGCTATGCTAGTGCCGCGAGTGGCAAAACCTACGGCGTTTATGGGGAGACCGACAGCAGCACCTACGGGACTGCTGGGGTATTGGGCGTCGCCAACAGTAAGACGGGAAACGTCTACGGCGTTAGAGGCGAGTCGCACTCCACGGATGGCGGCGTTGCGGTTATGGGCCACAATTACGGCAACTACTGGGCTGGCTATTTCGACACGGACGACTGGATGGGCTTGAGCGTATGGAACGACTCGGAGGCGTATCCAACCTTGGAGGCCGTCAACCAGGGCACAGGGCCCGCTGGCAAGTTCTGGGGCGACGTTCAGGTCTTGGGCAATTTGACTAAGAGCGGCGGCGGGTTCAAGATTGACCACCCGCTGGATCCGGAGAACCTCTATCTCAACCACTCGTTTGTCGAATCGCCGCAAAGGATGAACGTCTACAACGGTAATGTGGTTCTGGATGCCGATGGCAAAGTCTGGGTAAGATTGCCAGGCTATTTCCAGGCCCTTAACCAGGACTTTACCTACCAGCTCACGCCTGTCGGCGCGCCCGCCCCCAACCTGTACATAGCCGCAGAGATCTCCGGCAACCGTTTCAAGATCGCTGGCGGTCCGGCGGGCGTCAAGGTCTCCTGGCAGGTGACGGGCGTCCGCCACGATCCGTGGGCCAGCGCCAACCTCATTTCGGTAGAGGAAGAGAAGCCGCAGAGCGAGCGTGGCCTGTATCTCCATCCTGAGGTATATGGCCTGCCACGGCACATGGCTGCCAAGATACCCGAGTATGCGGAAGCGAAGCCACCGGACGGGGGTGGCCGGTGAAGGCAGCCAGAGCCGCTATCGTGGGGCTGCTCTTGACAGTGGTGGTCCTAGTTCCCACAGTCATGGGCCAGGCGAGCGCCCATTTTGACCTGAGCTGGCACGTGATTGCTGGCGGAGGCGCCCGCTCTACATCTTCGAGCTTTATGGTGAACGGCAGCATCGGGCAGCCGGCAGTAGGCCGGCTGAGCAGCGCCAACTACGTCCTGGGCGGCGGGTTCTGGCCTGGCATCGGCCCGGTCGGTGCACCTGTGCCCGGGCCCTACAAACTGTATCTGCCCATCGTTCTCAAGATACACTCGTAGCAGGCGGGCAGGCGCGTACCGCCTGCTCCAAGCCGAGCCGATTCACTTGCGCAGCGACGGCTGACATTGTGCTGGTCGGGCTTGTTGGCACGTGACTTTTGGGGCCGGTGAGGAGCGTTTGTGCCTGCCTCGCTTGTACTGCCCTACAAGCCGGGTTTCTTGGAGAAACCCGGCTTGTTCGCTGTGCAAGCCATAAGAGTACCAGGCTGGGATCGCTCTCCGCGATTAGTACCCCAGTCTGCGGCTCCGACGATGCATCAACACGGCCGGCAGCAGGAACAGGACCCCGCTTGCAAGAAGTACGGCCAGATCGAGCCACGGGTTGAGCACCCCTGTCCCCGGCGCGGCGTGGTTCATGAGGTCCTGGGCGTAGGTCAGCGGCGAGAAGTAAGCCACTGTCCGCGCCACCGAGGGCATTTCATCCAGTGGGACAAAGACACCGCTGATGAAGAGCAGTATCCAGCGCATCAGCATGCTGGGCATCGCGACGTCGCCCGGTCTGCGGGTGGGGATGGAGCCAAAGATCAGCCCCAGAGCCGAAAAAGCGAACGACGCCAGGAGCACGGTGGCAGCCAGCAGCCACGGCTGTGCGATGCTCGCGCCAAGGACCACCACCCCCCCGAGCAGTGCAATCGCGCAGACAACGATGGCGAAAAAAGCCCCCACCGCCGTCTTGCCCAGGAGCAGCGTGAGCAGCGACATCGGCGCGGCCAGCAGGCGGTCGTAGGTACCTAGCCGCCGCTCCAGCGGAATGATGAACGGGCCGGCAGCAGGCGCGGTGAAGAAGAGGGTCATGGCCAGCAACTGGGCGACGCCCTGCGCAGGTGCAATCTCGCGCCGCACTGAGAAGGAGAAGAACAAGAAAAACGGCGTCAGGAGACCCATCATGATCATACCCGGCTGGAGGTAGTAGGTCCTCACATCCTTGACGAAGACGGCCGACGCTTGGGCTAGTTCATCTCGTAGTCGCTGTGTCGGTCGGTTCTTCATCGCTCGCCTCCCATCTGGGGCCTCATGCCCCGTCGTCGGGTGCGGCCTTGCTGCGTTTCGTGGCGCACGACGCCTATCTGTTGTCCGGTGATCTCCAGAAAGACGTCCTCCAGGCTGGGGCCCAGAGTGCTTAAGCTGACCACCCGCAGATTGTGTGAGCGGGCATAGTCTATCACCTGTGGCAGCAGTGCCGAAGGATCCTCAGTGTACAGCCGCCACTTATCGCCCATCTTGACCAGCGTGGTCACTCCCGGCAGGGCCGCCAGCGCCTGGCCGTGGTCTTGCCCATCTGGCTCCAGCGCTACCTCTACCGACTGCACCCGCTGGAAGGCTTGCTTCAGCCGCTCCGGCGTGTCAATGGCGGCGATCTGGCCGTGGTCTATGATTGCCACCCGGTCACACAGTTGGTTGGCTTCCTCGATCTGATGGGTGCTCAGGAAGATGGTCGTCCCGTCACCGTTCAGGCGGCGGATCAGGTCCCGGATGGCGCGAGCGCTCTGGGGGTCCAAGCCCGGCGTTGGCTCGTCCAGGAAGAGGAGCGACGGCTTGTGTATGATGGCCATGGCGATGCTCAGACGGCGGCGCATGCCCTTGGAAAAGTCCTCCGCCTTGACGTGCCGCTTCTCCCACAGGCCAAAGGTCTCCAGCAGTTCCCGCGCCCGCCCCCCCCGCTCAGCGCGGGGTACCCGGTACAGTTGCGCGGTGAACATCAGGTTGTCCCAGGCGCTGAGCTCGGTGTAAACGTTGGATTCTTCAGGCACCAGGCTCATCTGCCGCTTGACCGGATAGGCCTCGCGAGCCAGGTCGTGACCGCCGATGACAATGCGGCCTTCGGTGGGCTCCAGCAGTGTGGTCAGCATTCGCTGAGTCGTCGTCTTACCCGCGCCGTTAGGCCCCAGGAAGCCAAAGATCTCGCCTTGCCGCACCGCAAAGTTGACGTGGTCTACGGCCAGCACGCCCGCTCCCGGGCGGCCGTAGTACTTGGTCAGGTTGTCTACTTCGATGGCGTTGTTCATAGATCAGTACCCTCCAGTTCCCTAGAAAGGTCCGCTTCCACGGCAGCGATGGCGCGCTCCAGCAGGTCGAGTAGCGTGCCCTGTTCCTGCGGCGTCAGGCCCGCCAGCAGCCGCCGCGCCTTCTCACAACGGAAGGAGCGCGCCCGGCGGCATAGCGCCTGTGCTTCGGCGGTTAGGAAGAGCTGGATGGCGCGCCCGTTCTGTGGATTGACGCGGCGTTCGAGCAATCCCGCCTCCTGTAACCGCCGCACGCCCACACTGACGGTGGGAGCCGTGAGTTCGAGCCCCGCTGCTATCTCCTGGATGCCGGAACCGGGCGATCCGGCGATCCAATCAAGGAGGGCAAGCTGGGGCATCGTGACCCTCCCATCTTGACAGGGACATTGTCCCAGCCCCAGCTTACGCAGGCGGTGCAGCAAGTTCACGAGCCGCTCCTCTGCCAGCGACGATTCGTCAGCCATTAGCTCTTTCACCCCCTCCCGGGGCATAGTTAGTTGGACAAACTAAATATACCACAAAAGGAAACAAAGGTCAAGTGGAGGAAAGAGGGGGAGATGGTAGTCATGGGGATCCTAATGCGACGACAGATGCATGGCCTGGGCAATGGGTGCCGGAGCCTGCCCATCTGGGACGCCACGCGTGTCTGGGGTCAGGTTAGCCTGTCGGATGGCGAGGAACTGCGCCAGGCAGGAGCAGGGCTGGCGCGGTCTGCTGCTGTTGCAGCTCTGAGCAGAGGGCTATGGGCGCAATTCCAGGCAGTCGCCTACTGCCAAGCCAGTACGACGAATGGCCCCTGCCATCATCTCGATGACCAATCGCGCGCGCAGCACTGGCCGATCAATGCGACTGGGAGCCAGGTTGTTGGTGAGGGCTACCACACGCCAGTCCTGACCCACGTAGATAACGTCAATGGGAAAAGACATGCCAAATGTGTGTATCCAGCGACATGGGCGGATCATCATCCCCTGTCCGAGGTCCAGGGGCCGATGGCCGATCAGCCCGCGGTTTCTGGACCGGACGTCCTTGGCGACTTCCAGGTCATCTACAATCGAGCACTGCCGCTCTATGTTGTAAAGTTTCATGCTCTGTATGCCTGGGTGTCGAGTATTGCGCCAAAGACTTCCGCAGGCAGTTGGATGTTGGCCCTCTCGAGTTTGTCGGCGAACGTGGGGCGAATACCTGTGGGCTGCAACCGTCCAAGGATTCGCCCATCTTTGACCCCAGTCTGCTGGAAGCGATAGATGTCTTGCATGACAATGACGTCTCCCTCCATACCCTGCACTTCGGCCACCTGGACTACCCGACGTACCCCATCCCTCATGCGTGCCAGGTGGATGACGCAATCGATGGCTGAGGCGACCTGCTCACGGATGGCGCGCAGCGGCAGCTCCATGCCGGCCATCAGCACCATAGTCTCCAGACGACGCAGAGCGTCGCGGGCAGTGTTGGCGTGCAACGTGTTTAGGCCGCCGTCGTGGCCAGTATTCATGGCTTGCAACATGTCAAGCGCCTCGCCACCACGAACCTCGCCAATGATAATACGATCCGGTCGCATACGCAAGGCATTGATCAGCAGGTCACGGATGGTTATTCGGCCACGACCCTCTATATTCGGCGGCCGGGACTCGAGGGTGACTACGTGCTCTTGGTTCAATTGCAGTTCGGCAGCGTCCTCGATCGTGATAATGCGCTCGTCATGTGGGATGAAGGCGGAAAGCACGTTGAGCAGTGTGGTTTTGCCTGAGCCTGTGCCGCCAGAGATAATGATGTTCAGACGAGCTTCAATGCATGCTTGCGCAAACTGCAGGAACTCGTGTGTCACTGTACCGAAGGCCCTCAGATCTTCAGCCGTGAACGGGATTCTGGAGAATTTGCGAATGGTAAGCACGGGGCCGACCAGTGAGATAGGAGGAATGGTGATATTGACGCGTGAGCCGTCGGGGAGGCGTGCATCTACCATAGGCGACGCTTCGTCAACACGCCGTCCCAATGGCGTGACAATTCGTTCGATGATTCTGAACAGATGCTCCTCACTCTCAAACGTGAGTGCCGTTTTCTGAATCTTGCCGCGCCGCTCCACATAGATGGCCTGCGGGCCATTGACCATGATCTCGGTAACGGTGTCATCCGCTAACAGCGGTTCAATAGGGCCATACCCCAGGACTTCAGCCATAACCTGGTCGAAGAGACGTACACGCTCTGCGCGGCTGATGACTAGGTTCTCTTCTGCCAGAACCCTCGGGAACATTTCTGCAATGGTTTCCCGTACAAGGCGCGTGTTAGAGATGTCCAAC
>Ga0315543_1002844_pt1 | contig 16218 bp, 15 predicted proteins | sample SalMarSW160210MG_2_FD_203098 | JGI IMG/M metagenome (GOLD analysis project Ga0315543, IMG submission 203098) | Salt marsh sediment microbial communities from the Plum Island Ecosystem LTER, Massachusetts, United States - Salt Marsh Sediment SW1601-210 ...
GCCAGGATAAGGTCTACCCTGACATTGATGAATTCACCCGGACTCACCTTTTCCTTATCGGTGTGGGCAGCCAGTATCTTTTCTACTAAAGTCACTTCACATTCCTCTCTTGTGTCTATTTTGTACCCGGCGGAGCATTTTTTATGTATCTGAACCGGCAGTACTTACAGCAGTATATTGCGGTATTCTCCGTATCTTCAGGTTAACGTAAAAACGAGTATCCGGTTTTCGGGATACCGGAAGTCTTCAGCCGGACTTTTTTGCAGCCAGCAAGCGATTGAGGGCGTTAATATAGGCTTTCGCGCTGGCAACCACTATATCGGTATCCGCTCCTCTTCCGGTGTAGGATATACCGTCGCTCTCTATTCGTATCAGCACCTCGCCGATTGCATCGATACCTTCGGTAACGGACTTAACACTGAACTCGGTAAGCTTATTCGGCACACCGACGATTCTATTGATTGCCTGGTATACGGCATCCACCGGTCCCGTGCCGAGGGCTGCGTCCGCCATAACCTTGTCATCTGGAGTGGTAAGTATGACTGCGGCAGTGGGGACACCCTTATCCCCGCACGTTACCTGTATGCGGTCGAGATGGTAGTCCTCGGACATGGTACGGTGTTCTTCGGCAACGACAGACTCAATATCCTTATCCGTCACCGTCTTCTTTTTTTCGGCGAGCTCCTTGAAGGCATTGAACGCCCGTGTGAAACCTTCTTCCGAGAGGCTGTAACCCAGTTCAGCCAGCCTCTCCCTAAAAGCATGCCGCCCGCTCAGCTTGCCCAGCGTAAGACTGCTGGATGGTATCCCCACGGTCTGGGGTACAATTATTTCATAGGTAATCGGCATCTTTATAACGCCGTCCTGGTGAATCCCGGACTCGTGCCGGAAAGCGTTGGCGCCGACAATAGCTTTATTGGGCTGTACCAGAAAGCCGGTCATTTCGCTGACCATTCGGCTTGTTTTGTATATCTGCGCCGTATCGATACCGGTTGTCAGGTCGTAAAAGTCATGGCGGGTTTTGATAGACATCACTATTTCTTCCAGCGAGGCGTTCCCTGCTCTTTCGCCTATTCCGTTTATGGTGCATTCCACCTGACGGGCGCCCTGTTTCAATGCCTCGAGGCTGTTGGCAACCGCCAGACCGAGGTCGTTATGACAGTGGATGCTGATTACGGCTTTGTCTATATTCGGCACGTTTTCAAAGATATCCCTGATTAAGTTGCCGAACTCGCCGGGCATGGCATAACCTACCGTGTCCGGGATGTTAACGGTCGTCGCTCCGGCGTCAATAACCGCCTCCAGTATCTGGTAAATATATGCAGGTTCGGCTCGGCTGGCATCCATCGGTGAAAACTCTACATTATTGAGGTAACTCTTTGCCCTGACCACTCCGCTGCGAGCCATTTCCAGTATTTCATCGCGGCTCTTTTTCAACTGGTGCATGATATGAATGTCGGAAGCGGAGAGAAACACGTGAATACGCGGCTCTGCCGCTTCTTTCACTCCTTCCCATGCCTGGTCTATATCATCGGGAAGAGCCCGTGCCAGAGCGCATATCGTGGAGTTGCGGACTTCTTTTGAAATTAAACTGACTGCTTCCAGTTCGGTACGCGAGTTTACCGGCATTCCGGCCTCTATGACGTCTACACCGAGGCTCTCCAGTTGCTTTGCAATCTCCAGCTTTTCCTGGATATTCAGGGTAGCTCCTGCCGCCTGCTCACCGTCCCTTAGCGTGGTATCGAATATAATAACTTTATCCATGGTATTCTCCCGGGAGAAACAACTCTTAAAGAGGTGTCCCTCGAAGGGATAAAAATCTCCCTCCTTATTTTATGTAAATTCGGGTATCCCCTCCCTTACTACAGAGAGGGGCTGGTAAGGATGAGCTTCTTTCTCCCAGCGAGGTTAAAAAAATCCGTATATGGACTCATAGTTCCAGTGTTCGTCCCTATTCTTCGTTTTAATTTTTTTCTTATTCCTTGTCTTTCCCTTTGTCTTTCGGTTTTACCATGAATATCGGGCAGGTTACTCCGGTCAGGAGACTTGCGGTAACACTGCCGTAAACCAGCCTGCTCAAACCCGAGCGTCCATGACTGGCAATAACGATCATAGAGTGAGGATTATCATTTGCATAGTTTATTATTTCGTCAGTGGCTTTCCCTTCTACCACCTCCGACCGCACATTGATATTTTTTCCCTTAAGCTGGCTTTCTATTGTCTCAAGGTAGTCGATAGACGACTTCTTGCGTCTTACTTCTTCCTGCTGCATATATTCTCCCCAGTTGAGGGAAACTCCGGAGAGCTCAGGCCCGTAATAAGAAGGTATACTCGGAGTTTCCGCAACTCTGAGCAGGACTACTTCCAGATTTTCTACGCCTCTCTGCTTTGCCAGTGCCTCCACGTGAGGAAGCACGGATTCGGCAAGTTCAGAGCCATCAAGCGGTACCAGCAGATTCCGGCTCGGCCACTGGTCATAAGGAGTATCGGGGGCATGGTCGGCACGGACAAGCCAGACAGGTATTTTCGATGCGCTGAGAACTTTGCTGGCAACGCTGCCTATACTCCAGCGCCTGAGACCTGAATGACCCCGGGTCGCCATGAGAATGATGTCCACCTCATTCTCTTCCGCGTATTTCAATATCTCATCGGCAGGATAGCCTTCTATCAGTTCACCCTTTACCTTTACCGGTTCGCCTGCCTGTTCGATGCCCGTGTTTTGCTGGACTTCCCGCGCCTGGCGTTTAACGATTTCCGTAGCACGCCTGATGTAGGCTTGCTGCATCGGCATGAAACTCTTCGCTGCCGGAGTGCTGACATGAAGCAAAATAACGTCTATATCCAGCCTGCCGGCAAGCTCTTTGGCATAAGTGAATACAACTTCAGCAAGCTCCGAACCGTCTAACGGAACCAATAATCGATGGTACATCCTGCTTGCACCTCCTGGTATTTCCATTGATGATACTTCAGTTATTTGTTGAAATCAATACATATCCCGAAATTAGAACTATGCCGTGATAGCCTACTCCGTTTTTTGTGTTTTACTCCGTGCTCCTGAAGATTTTTTTTCTGCAGTCAGCGGGTTTAGTGCGCCTCTGGTCATGGCTATGCGTCCGGTCCTTGCCAGCTCTCTGATACCGAAACTATGAAGCAGGCTCAGGAGAGAATTGATTTTGTTCTCATCTCCGGTAACCTCGACTGTTACGGAATCAACGCCGACATCCACTATGTTAGCCCTGAATATGTCCACGATCTGCATAATTTCACTCCGGGTAGCCGAAGTGGCTTTTACTTTAATAAGCGCCAGCTCCCGGGTTACCATGTCATCCTCGTCTATCTCGAAGACACGGACTACGTCCACTACCTTGTCCAGTTGTTTTCTTACCTGCTCCACGGAGGTAGTGGTTCCGTCGACAACAATAGTCGTGCGGGATACGTTCGGTATCTCGCTATGCCCGACGGCAATGCTTTCAATATTAAAGCCGCGCCTTCTAAAAAGACTCGAAATCCGGTTAAGGACCCCGGGTTTATCCTCTACCAGCGCAACAAGCGTATGTTTTGTCGGTGCCATTTTGCCACCTCTTTGTTTCTATATATTACTCGTGGGGAGCTTTGCCGAGTCGGTGAGGACTTTGATAGCTTCTCTCGGTTCCTCCATCATCTCGGTTATAGCTTCTCCCGGCGGTACCATCGGGTAAACGTTCTCCTCCGGTTCTACTCTAAAGTCTAGCAGGAATGGGCCATCCTCCGCCATCGCTTTCTCAATAGCCGGTTCCACGTCTTCTTTTTCGGTTACCTTCAAACCGGAAATGCCGTAAGCCTCGGCGACTTTCACGAAGTCCGGTCCGCTGAGCGGCGTAGCCACGTATCTCCGTTCATAGAACATTTCCTGCCATTGCCTTACCATACCCAGATAACCGTTGTTAAGAATGGCTATCTTTACCGCTGCCCTTTCCTGGGCTATAGTACCGAGTTCTTGGAGTGTCATCTGGAAACCGCCGTCTCCGTCGATACACCACACCGTCTCGTCCGGACAGCCTATCTTTGCCCCTATGGCTGCCGGCAGCCCGAAGCCCATGGTTCCCAGCCCGCCCGACGAGACGAACTGATTCGGTTTGTCATACCAGAAATGCTGGGCTGCCCACATCTGGTTCTGCCCTACGCCGGTGGTAATGATAGCGTTGCCTTCGGTTACGTCGTATATTTTTCTTACCACGTACTGGGGCAGGATTCCGTTGCTGTTTCTGATATACGTCGATGGATGCTCCTTGCGCCAGAGGTCCAGCTGCTCGAACCAGTCAATATGTTGAGTAGGCTCGATAAGCTTGTTCAGTGCATCAAGAACAGTCTTCACATCACCGACTATCGGTACGTCGACACGTACATTTTTGCCGATTTCCGCCGGGTCTATATCGATGTGGATGATACGAGCACCAGGAGCGAAACCACTAACCCTTGAGGTAAACCGGTCATCGAACCTCATGCCGATAGCAATGATAACGTCGGCGTTACTATTCGCCATATTTGCGTAAGCCATGCCGTGCATCCCGCCCATACCGAAGTTCAGGATATGGCTTTCAGGAAAGCTGCTTATACCCAGCAACGTGGTGACTACCGGTATTTGTGCAGTCTCTGCCAGATACTTCACCTCGGCGCTGGCTCTGGATATCAGTATGCCTCTGCCGGCGAGAATCACCGGTCGCCTGGCTTCGTTTATCAGCCTGGCTGCCTTTTTTATCTGTGTCGGGTGACCCTGGAGTGTAGGTTTATATCCGGCGGGGGCTACCTTGCTGGGATAGTTAAACTCGGCCTCCTCCTGAAATACGTCTCTCGGTACGTCGATGAGTACCGGTCCTGGGCGTCCGGTTCTTGCCAGAAGGAATGCTTCCCTGACGGTTTTTGCCAGCGAAGCGGCATCACGTGCCAGATAGTTATGCTTGGTGATGGGTAAGGTAATACCCGTTATATCCACTTCCTGAAAAGCGTCCTTACCGATAAACGGAGTGGCTACCTGACCGGTTATCGCTACCATAGGGACGGAGTCAAGTTGGGCGTTGGCAATACCGGTTACCAGGTTGGTCGCTCCGGGTCCGGAAGTTGCGAAACACACCCCTACTTTACCGGTAACACGGGCATACCCGTCAGCGGCGTGGGCAGCGCCTTGCTCATGCCGTACCAGAACATGGCGGAGCTGCGGATATTGAGGTAGTGTATCGTAAAGCGGTAAAACGGCACCGCCGAGGATACCGAATATTACCTCAACTCCTTCTCTAGCCATGCATTCACATATTATCTGGGCACCGGTCATCTTCATGGTAAACCCCTCCTCTTATATAAACACTGCGCCCGTACTGGCTGAGGATACCCTGTCGGTATAGCGACTGAGATACCCTGTCTTCACTCTGGACTCAAAATCAGGCAGCTTTGCCAGACGGTTAGCAATTTCTTCATCACTTAGCTCGACTTCTATTTTACATTCCGGGATATTGATTTTTATAATGTCTCCGTCAGCCAGGGCGGCGATAGGTCCGCGAACGGCCGCCTCCGGTGATATGTGACCTATGGCGGCGCCGCGACTGCCGCCGGAGAAACGCCCGTCGGTAATAAGAGCGACCTCCTTATCCATACCTATGCCACTCAGCAGTGAGGTCGGAGTAAGCATCTCTCTCATTCCCGGTCCTCCCCTGGGACCTTCATAACGGATAACGACAACTTCTCCCGGTTTTATCTTGCCGTTCATAATAGCCGGCATCGATTCTTCTTCGGAGTCGAAAACTCTCGCCGGCCCCTGGTGGACCATCATTTCGGGGGCAACCGCCGCGTTTTTTACTACTGCTCCCTCCGGGGCAAGATTACCGAAGAGAATGGAAATGCCGCCGGTGGCTGAATAGGCATTAGCCGTAGAGTGAATAACCTCTCTATCAACTATTTCCGTATCGGCGATAATCTGCTTGACCGTTTTCCCCGAAGTCGTTTTAGCGTCCTGCTTTAACAGGTTTTGCAGCTCTTTCATTACTCCGGGTATGCCGCCTGCCCTGTCCAGGTCTTCGATGCGTTGTTCGCCGGCCGGACTCAGCAGGCACAGGTGAGGAGTACGTTGACTTATCTCGTTCACTTTTGCCAGAGAAAAATCAATATTTGCCTCATTGGCTATCGCCATGAGATGCAGTATTGAGTTTGTGCTGCCGCCGAGTGCCATATCAACGCAGAAGGCGTTATATAGAGAATCACCTGTGATAATATCCAGGGGACGAACATCTTGAGCCACCAGTTCCATTATTTTCTGTCCCGCTATCTTGGCTAACTGCCTTCTCCTGCCATCGACCGCCGGAATTGTCCCGTTACCGGGGAGACCCATCCCCATTGCTTCGGTAGCACAGTTCATCGTATTGGCTGTGAACATACCGGCGCAACTGCCGCAGCCGGGGCAGGCTATGGATTCAAGCTCCGTCAGCTCTTCTTCGGTCATCTGGCCGCTGGTGACTTTCCCCACTCCTTCGAAGACGGTAATAAGGTCTACCTTTTGAAACCTGCCGTCTTTATACTGCCGCCCTGCCAGCATGGGGCCGCCGCTGATAAATATGGACGGCACGTTCAGCCTTACCGCCGCCATTAACATTGCCGGCACTATCTTATCGCAGTTGGGTATAAATACCAGCCCGTCGAAGGCATGGGCTTCAGCCATTATTTCAACTGAATCGGCTATAAGCTCCCGACTGGGCAGGCTGTATTTCATACCCGGATGGTTCATGGCAATGCCATCACAAACAGCGATGGTATTGAACTCGTAGGGTATGCCTCCTCCGCTGGACACACCGGACTTGACCGCCTCGGCAATATCGCGCAGATGTATATGGCCGGGGACTATCTCCGTAAAGCTGTTTACCACTCCTATAAAGGGTTTGTCTGCTTCATCCTGGCTCCAGCCCAGTGCGCACAACAGAGACCTGTGCGGAGCCCGTTCGATACCTTTTTTAACAGCATCACTTTTCATGTTTTCTCCTTCGTTATTCGGCTTTTTTATTATAAAAAAGACCGCCCCGCGGGGACGGCCCTAACTGAGACGACCCACCGGCCGGATTATGTGTGAATAACGAGTACTAAAATAATCTGGTTACTTTCCATTGTGCTGTTAGAGTAACACAGTTGTAATTTATTGTCAAGCGTGACCGATACTGGTTCTGTTTGCATCTGGTTGTTTATTCTTACCTATCCCCTGTGTCCCTTCATCCGCCATAGGCGGACTCAGGATGAACCCTTCAGGGTGAACCTTCAGGATGAACCCCTTTCCTGGCAGGAAAGGGGAGTTAAGGAGAGAGGGGGCGAAGCCCCCTCTCATAAATCTCTCCCCCTCTCACTCAAAATAGTTATTCTATACTAAATCATGGTATTGAGTGAGAGGGGGATAAAGGCCTGCCGCTCCGCCTTAGGCGGAAGACTTCGGCAGGCGGGGGGTGAGTATATGTATCAACCAAAACCGAATAGTACCCTGATGCTGAATATATCATAATCTCGCTTCATCACAGGAAATACACAGGTGGGTACGTCTGTCTATACCTGAACATTACCTCCGGGTGACTGCATTTTACCTTTTACCCATTGTGTTGCCAGCTTTCCGCTCTGACGGATATACTCTTCCAGGCCAAGCTTTTTTAGCATCAGTAGATTATAGATTTTCGTATTATGCCGTCGTACCTCGGCTCTTTCGCTGACTGGAGCCAGTTTCAGGCAGGGGAAGTCGGCACATTGAAAGCAGAAATCCAGGCCTTTTTTATTGACGCAGCAATCATAAGTTTCACAGACAATATTCCCATATGGCTGTCCTTGCTTTGGCCGGCAACCGCTGCAACTCTTCAGTAGTTTATCAACGGGGAGGTTTGCTCTTATAGCTTCCTTCCGAATCGCCATTTCATCGGTACATGTACTCTCTACATACCCGGGGCAACTGAGACTGCAATAGCCACATGGCGACACTAGCTGTAACAACTCTTCAGTCACTGTTCACTCCTTTCATACGCCGTGAATCTGGCAAATCATATCAGCTATCCATAGCCTTTATCTTGTCCACCCGGCGCTGGTGTCTTCCTCCCTCGAACTCCATGGCGAGGAAGGTATTAACTATATCGGGCATGTCTTTCTTTACGACTTCCGAACCCATGCAGAGGATATTGGCGTCGTTATGCTGGCGGGCGCGGGTGGCGCAGAAAACGTCGTAGCACTGGGCAGCTCGTATACCCTTAACCTTGTTGGCGGAGATGCACATGCCGATACCTGTGCCGCATATCAGTATCCCGCGGTCATATTCTCCTTTGACAACCGATTCACTGACTTCTTTGGCGATATCGGGGTAGTCCACCGCATCCGTGGTGTAACTTCCGAAATCTTTAACGTTGTGTCCGACTTCATTAAGTACCTGGATTACCGCTTGTTTGAATTCTATCCCCCTGTGGTCGCAACCAATAGCAATACGCACTTTAAATCTCCTTCCCTGAGGGTATACCCTTAATAACTTTTTCGAGTTCTTCTCCGGTTATAGCGCCTTCCCGAATTATAACGGGTTTTTCTCCGGTTACATCCACTACCGTTGATTCAACTCCTCCCGGACAACGTCCGCCGTCTATGATAAGGTCTATACTATCACCGAGCTGTGAATTTACCTCTCCGGCTGTAAGAGGGCTGGGCTTACCGCTCAGGTTTGCGCTGGTGCCTACCAGGGGATTGCCCAGTCCTTTTATTAGGGCGATAGCGACCGGATGAGCGGGAATGCGAACAGCTATGGTATAGCTTCCGCCGCTGACAACATCGGAAACAGTAGCGGATTTCGGCAGGACAAGAGTGAGGGCGCCGGGCATAAAAGCTTCTATCAAAGACCGGGCTACTTCCGGCACCGATATGGCTACCTTATTTATCCATGATACATCAGCAAGCAGCAAAGGTAGTGCCATATTACGTGGTCTGCCTTTCACTCTATAGACTTTTTCTACAGCCTCCTTGATATCGGCGCTGGCTCCCAGACCGTACACGGTATCGGTAGGGTAAGCTATTAAGCCGCCATTTTTGAGGATGCTTATCCCGCGTTCAATCTGCTCCTGAATGCCGGATATACTTCCTTTCATCTTTCCGTTTCCTCTGATTTTTCCACCCGAAACTAGTATATCACAGTCTCACAGGGCTACCAAAAGTAACAATAAAAGCCTTCAGGCTCTTACGATATTTAGCTGATTGATGTATAATAGAGCTATCTAAAACGGAGGGAGTATCGAATATGTCAAAAGTACTGATTATCTATCACTCGTTGAGCGGAAATACCGAGGCAATGGCAAAAGCGGTGCAGGAGGGTGCAGCCTCCGCGGGTGCTACTGTAACCCTTAAAAAAGCAGCCGATGCCGATGCCGATGACATGATGAATTGTGATGTGGTTGTTATGGGTACGGCCAGTTACTTCAGTTATGAAGCCGGGATGATGAAAGATTACTTCGACCGCACCTTTTTTACCTTGAAAGGTAAGGTTGATAATAAACCTTATGGTATATTCGGCAGCTATGGTGGGGGTGGAGAGGTGGCTATGAACAGCCTGGCAAAACTATGTGAAAACCTGGGGCTGAAGAGAGCCACCGACAATGTAGGAGCGCAGAGAGAACCTTCCTCCGAGGCGCTGGAGCAATGTAAAGCACTCGGTGCTAAAATGGCAGTTTTATAACCTGAAGAACTTTTTGGGAGAAACGTGCCTAAGCGTAAGATAAAGCAGAAGTCGGATACCGATATTCACAGGGTAACTACGAGCGGTGATATAGAAGTTTCCACATACCTCGAAATCGCCAAAGAGATGGGTGGAGAGCAGCCTGTAGTCGCTGAAGAAACCGTGCCGGTTCCGGAGCGCGAGTCTATAGTAGTTATCGACTTCGGCTCCCAGTACAGCTTGCTGATTGCCCGGCGTATACGTGAATGTCAGGTATATTGCGAACTGGTCTCCTATGATACGCCCTGGGAGAAGATTGCCCCGCTTAATCCGAAGGGCTTTATTCTTTCCGGAGGACCGGCAAGTGTGTATCAATCCGGAGCTCCTCTGGCTCCGGCATATATTTATGAGAACCATGTCCCCGTGCTGGGCATCTGCTATGGTATGCAGGTCATTACCCAGCAGCTGGGCGGACAGGTCGAGCCGGGCTCAAAGCAGGAGTACGGTCATTCTATTCTTCACCTGAGCGGTACGGAGTCGCTCCTTTTCGAAGGACTGGAGGATTCTCTTCCGGTGTGGATGAGTCACGGTGACAGGATTGAAGAAATGCCGCCCGGCTTTGTTTCTCTTGCCTATACGGAGAATTCACCCATCGCCGTTATGGGCAATAACGATGGGATATACGGAATACAATTTCACCCCGAAGTGGTTCATACCCCCCAGGGAAAGACCATCCTGGAGAACTTCGCCTATCGGGTATGCGGCTGCCGGGGAAACTGGACGATAGGTAGTTTCATCAACGACAGTATATCCGGAATTAAGAAAAGGGTTGGTAAAGGCAAGGTGATTAATGCCCTCTCCGGTGGAGTCGATTCGGCGGTAGTCGCTACCCTGATTCACAGAGCAATAGGTGACCAGCTTACCTGCATTTTTGTCGACCATGGGCTACACCGCCGCGAAGAAGTAGAAAGAACCTCCAGAGTGTTTAAGGAAAACCTGGGAATGCAGATTATCTATGTCGATGCTGCTGACAGGTTCCTTGACCGACTGAAAGGGGTCGTTGACCCCGAGGTCAAGCGGAAGGTAATCGGCGAGGAATTTATCGAAGTATTCGAGGAGGAAGCCAATAAAATCGGCAGGGTCGATTTTCTCGCCCAGGGAACGCTTTATCCGGACGTTATAGAAAGCGCCGCTTCGGGAAGCACCGCTTCCGCAAAGATTAAGACTCACCATAATGTCGGCGGTCTGCCGGCGAGGATGAGGCTCAGCCTGATTGAACCTTTGCGTTACCTTTTCAAAGATGAGGTACGAAAAGTCGGTCTTGAGCTAGGAATGCCGGAAGAGATGGTGTGGCGGCAGCCTTTCCCCGGTCCCGGGCTGGCAATACGCATCATAGGTGATGTAACCGGTGAAAAACTGGAGATACTGCGTTCCGCTGATTTCATCGTAATGAATGAGATAAAGAAGGCGAATCTATATCATCACCTCTGGCAGACATTTGCCGTTCTGACCGACGTTAAAAGCGTGGGGGTAATGGGAGACTTTCGTACCTATGGTTACCTTATTGCCATCAGAGCCGTAACCAGTGAAGACGCCATGACTGCAGACTGGGCACGCCTGCCCTACGACCTGCTGGCACGGATTTCAAACCGTATAGTGAACGAAGTTTCCGGTGTGAACCGCGTAGTTTATGATATAACCTCCAAACCCCCGTCAACGATTGAGTGGGAGTAGAAAACTTTAAAGGTATATGAAGATATACGTAAAATCTCCGGGAGAGATTGGTTTAAAAATGAATCCATACTCCAATTGTCATTGCGAGTCCGCCTGAGGCGGGCGATGAAATCGGGACGACGCGGCAATCCGGGAAGCGGGGAGGTATCCCTACAACCCAGATTGCTTCGCCTTCCGCCTGCGGCGGAATGGTCTCGCAATGACATAAGAAGTGATGTCGGCGGAATGGTCTCGCAATGACACGGTAGAAAATTATTGATGAAGTGGATAAACAGTATTGGGTCTACATTATGACCAACCATAAAAATACTGTCCTTTATACTGGTGTTACCAGTGACTTGAAAAGAAGGGCATATGAGCATAAGAACAAGCTAATTGAAGGTTTCACGAAGAAGTATAACCTGACCAGACTTGTTTATTACGAGTCATGCGATGATATCGAAGGCGCTATTATCAGGGAGAAGCAAACTAAAGCTGGTTCAAGACAGGATAAAGTGAATCTCATTGATACTATGAACAGGGATTGGCGTGACCTGTGTAATGAGTTATGAATTGCCTGTCCGAACTTGGTTGTTATACATACGAAGATAGTCTTTTAGGTATTACCTGTTGGAGGTCGAACGCTGAAAATTCTGGTTATCGGGAGCGGTGCCAGAGAGCATGCCCTGGTATGGAAACTGGCACAAAGCCATAAAGCGGAAGAAATATATGCTACTCCGGGAAATGCCGGGACAGCATTGATTGCCCGGAACCTGGACATAAACCCGGCGAATTTCGAAGAGATTGCCAATACCGTGCAGCAAAAAGGGATAGGGCTCGTAGTTGTCGGTCCCGAAATACCTCTTGCCGAAGGGGTGGTTGACCGTTTCCAGACAATCGGCATCCCGATATTCGGTCCCACCAAAGGAGCTACTCAGATAGAGTCCAGCAAGGCTTTCGCAAAGGGGCTGATGCAGAAGTACAGTATCCCATGTGCCAAGAGCAGCAGCTTCTCCGATTACAATCATGCTTCTGATTATGTAAAACAGCAGTCTTCACCCGTATGGATAAAAGCAGACGGTCTGGCGGCTGGCAAGGGGGCGATTTTCGCTAATTCTGTCGCCCAGGCGCTCGACATTCTCGCCAGTGTTATGGTCGAGAAAACCCTGGGGGAAGCCGGAGAAACGGTGATTATCGAGGAGAGCCTTTATGGCAAAGAGATGAGTTCGTTCATCTTTACCGATAGCAAAAACGTAGCTCCGGTAGCGGACGCCTGCGACTATAAACGTATCTACGATGGTGACAGGGGCCCGAACACAGGCGGTATGGGCAGCTACAGCCCTCCCTATTTTTACAGTCCGGAGCTTGGCAAAGCTGTCATGGATACCATCATGCGTCCTGCCGTAAGGGCTATGGATAAGGGAAAAAGACCCTACAAAGGGGTCCTTTACGGCGGCCTGATGATAAACGATGAAGGACCGAAAGTAATAGAATTCAATGCCAGGCTGGGCGACCCTGAAGCCCAGGTTGTCCTGCCGCGTTTAAAGACCGACCTTGTCGATATCATGCTGGCGGTAATTGACGGCACTCTTGACCAGATAACCGTGGAGTGCAGCGGCGACGCCTGTGTAGGGGTGGTCATGGCTTCGGGAGGATACCCGGGAAGCTATAAAACGGGCTTTCCTATCAGCGGACTGGATGAGCTGGATGATGACATTATCGTGTTCCATGCCGGAACAAAACCGGGCCCGAATGGAAAAACATTAACCAGCGGCGGACGTGTCCTGACGGTAGTGGCTACCGGTCAAACCATTAATGAAGCTAGAGAAAAGGTCTATGCTAATGTGCCGCGGATACGCTTCGAAGGCTGTTATTATCGAAAGGATATTGCCCTTATTAGGGGGTAGTGGGGATAGCACAAAATTGAATGAAAATAGTGAGGTGGGAATATGCCGCTGGTAGGCGTGGTCATGGGTTCTAAATCGGATACCGAAACTATACAGCCGGCGCTGGATACTCTAAAAGAGCTAGGTATCGATTATGAAGTCAACGTGATATCGGCTCATCGCACACCGGAGAAGGCGCGGAAATACGGCCAGGAAGCGCGGAGCAGAGGCATCGAAGTGATTATCGCTGCTGCAGGTATGGCTGCCCACCTGCCCGGAGTTCTTGCCAGCTGGACAACGCTGCCCGTAATCGGCGTGCCGCTTGCCGGGGGCGAACTGAAAGGTGCCGATGCTCTTTATTCGATAGTGCAGATGCCCACCGGGATACCGGTAGCCACTGTGGCTATAGGCGCTGCCGGGGTTAAAAATGCTGCCTATCTGGCGGCTGAGATTCTCGGCTTAAAACACGATGAAATCCTGCAAGCCTACGAACGATACCGGAGCGAGCTGCAAGGAGAAAAGAAATGATAGAACGGTATTCAAGGCCGCAGATGAAAAGGGTGTGGTCGGACGAAAACAAGTTCGATAAGTGGCTCGATGTGGAAATCGCCGTCTGCGAGGCTTGGGCGGATTTGGGAGTTATCCCCAGGAATGACGTGCCCAAGATTAAAATGGCAAGGGTGAACCTGAAGCGGATGGAGGAGATTCTGAAGGAGACACACCACGATATGACCGCTTTTCTCGGTGCTGTTGCGGAGAGCATGGGTGAAGAATCGCGTTATATCCACCTCGGTCTTACTTCGTCCGATGTAATGGATACAGCTCTCAGTTTGCAGCTTGTTGAAGCCGGTGAAATTTTAACACAGGATATAAAGGAGCTCATCACGGTACTGGCTGAGAAAGCATTGAAATATAAATACACACCGATGATAGGACGCACTCACGGTATCCATGCCGAACCGACTTCCTTCGGCTTGAAGCTGGCGATATGGGTGGAGGAAATGAGCCGCAATCGCCAGAGACTAAATGAAGCTATCAGGGGAATAGCGGTAGGTAAAATTTCCGGGGCGGTGGGTACCTACGCTACGCTGTCTCCGGAGGTCGAGGAGAAAGCCTGTGCCAGGCTGAAACTTACGCCGGCGCCGGTGTCCAATCAGGTGCTGCAGCGGGACAGACATGCACAGTTCGTTACCACGCTGGCGATAATCGCCAGCTCGCTGGAGAAGTTTGCTACCGAGATTCGGGGACTGCAAAAAACGGAAACGCGGGAAGTCGAAGAACCGTTCAGTTCGGGGCAGACCGGCTCCTCAGCCATGCCGCACAAGCGTAACCCGGAACTGTGCGAGCGTGTCTGCGGTATAGCCAGGCTGGTAAGAGGTGAGGCTCTTACATCGATGGAAAACATCGCTCTCTGGCATGAACGGGATATCAGCCATTCGTCTGCCGAGCGCGTCATACTCCCCGATTCCTGCTTGCTGCTTGATTATTCGCTCTCCCTTTACACTTCGGTGATGAAAGGACTGCTAGTGTATCCACGGAGGATGAAGCGAAACATGGAGCTTACCAAGGGGCTGATATTCTCGCAGCGGGTGATGCTGGCTTTTATAGATAAAGGGCTGAGTCGGCAGAAAGCTTATGAACTGGTACAGCGTAATGCTATGAAGGCGTGGAGAGGAAACAGGAATTTTCTCAGTCTTTTGAAAGCGGACTCTGAGGTTACCGACCATCTGACTTCAGAAGAACTTGAAAAACTCTTCGATTACGAGTACTATCTCCGCTATGTAGATGAGGTCTTCGAGAGACTCGGTTTAACCGAAACTCAGTGGAAAAAAACGAAAAATATTGTGGAGTCCGAAGAGCTGGCGCCGAAATCAATATAGTCCGGCAGGACTAATCCTGTAATTACCTTATGCAATCAGATAATAAGATGTCCGTCATATCCAGAATCCGACGTTTCATCCATAGCACAACGGAGGTTGTTCCCAGTGTTTATCAGATTACTTACCGTGGTGCGAATGTGGTATTGGTTGTCGACGAGCAATTGACGCTCATCGATACTGGTCTGATAGAAGGCACGTCCCATATAGTAGACTTTATAAACCACCTGGGACGTTCTCCTGAAGAAATCAGCCTTATTATACTTACGCATAACCATATCGACCATATAGGCGGTCTGGCTGAATTGAAGAAGCTGACCTCGGCGAAGGTAGCCGTTCATAAAGCTGATATTGGCGAAAGGAAACATCCTCCCGCCGTCGGGTCCAGATACAGGGTATCACTGGACCAGTTTTCCTCAAAGCTGCGTTCGGTCTTCTCCATCATGCCTGAAGATGTGGATATCCAGCTTGAAGGCGGCGAGGTACTTGAACCGCTCGGGGGTCTTGAGGTTATCCACACGCCGGGGCATACTCCGGGCAGTATCAGCCTGTATTCGAAGCAGAACAAACTGCTTATCGCCGGTGACCTCCTTAGAAAGAGGCGTAAGACACTTCACCTGCCTCCCAAGATGGTTAGTTCAGACCTCAAAGAAGGTATGGAGTCGGTCAGGAAAGTGTCGGCATATGATATCGGCATTCTGTGTTTTGGTCACGGGCTACCTTTGTATGAAGATGTTATCCCCAGGATGCAGGACCTGATAAATAGAGATTGACAACATTCCGTAAAACTGGTTATCATCAATACGCATAATGAGAGTAATCGCTGGTACAGCCAAAGGGCACCGGCTTAAAGCACCAAAAAGAAGCGCTACCCGTCCGGCAACGGATATAGTAAAGGGAGCTATTTTTTCTATACTTGAAAATATTACCGGCGACTGGGATAGAGTACTCGATTTATTCTCCGGGAGCGGTGGTCTTGGTATCGAGGCGTTAAGCCGGGGCGCCGGATGGGTGGATTTCGTTGAACGTGCCCCGCAGTGTTGTGCTATAATCAGGGAGAACC
>Ga0315543_1002848_pt1 | contig 16198 bp, 14 predicted proteins | sample SalMarSW160210MG_2_FD_203098 | JGI IMG/M metagenome (GOLD analysis project Ga0315543, IMG submission 203098) | Salt marsh sediment microbial communities from the Plum Island Ecosystem LTER, Massachusetts, United States - Salt Marsh Sediment SW1601-210 ...
GCACACTGGCCTGTTCCGGGTCGGCGACCAGCTTCCAACGCCCGTCATCTCGCCCCAGCACGCCGGCATCAATCAACGCCCGCACCACCTCTTCGATGAAGAATGGGTTGCCCTGTGCCTTGCGCAGCACCAACTCCACCAGTCGGCCCGGCACATCCCCTATACCCAAGACATCCGCGACCAATGCCCTGATGGCAGCCTCGGGCAACTCATGCAGTCCGATCTGGGCCGCGTGATCGAACTTCTGCCAGCGGCCATCCAACCACTCCCCCGGCCGGTGCAGAATCAGTAATACCACCGGGCAAGAAGCCACATTGCGCGCCACGTAGTCCAACAACTCCAGCGAGGTGGGGTCTGCCCAGTGGGCGTCTTCGATCACCAACAGAAGCGGCTGCGTCCGGGCGTGGCCCTGGATCAGTTGGAGCACGATATCGAACAGCCTTTGCTGCCGCAGCCAGGGGGCCAGCGAAGCCGTCAGTTCCGTCTCCTCCGCCTCCAGACCCAATGGCTCGGCGACCAGTGGCTCCCACCCGGCCATGCCGGCCGCCGCCAGCCCGTGCGACAACTGCTGCAATTGAGACAATGGATCTGCCGCGGAGACCCCCAGCAGCGCGCGCAGCACGTCGGCCCACGGCAGGTAGGGGATGTCGCCCCCGTAGGAAAGGCACGCCCCGATGAGCACGCGCATCCCACGCTTCTGTGCCTGCTGCGCGATCTTCCGGGCCAACCGGGTCTTGCCCATCCCGGCCTCGCCACGCACCACCAGCACGCTCCCCCGTCCTCGGGTCGCCCCATCCAGCAGACCTCGCGCCGTATCCAGTTCGGCCCGGCGGCCCACAATCCGGCCCCCGGCTGCCCCTAGCAGCGGGGGCAACTGCGTCAATCCGACCACCTGCACGTAGGATACCGGCTCGTGTTTCCCTTTCACCCGCATAGCCAATCGGGGACGCAACTCGAATCGCTCACCCAGGTAGCGCGCCGTGGCGTCGGCGGCCAACACTTCCCCTTCGGCAGCAGCAGACATCAGCCGATAGGCCAGGTTGACCACGTCACCCATCACAGTGTATTCCCGTCGCTCCGCCGAGCCAATCGCCCCCGCGAAGACAAAGCCTGTGCCAATACCAACGGCCTGCCGAAAGGCGGGGTATCGTAGACCTCGCACGCGGCCAATCAACGTCTCTACCTCTCGATTGACCTCTGCCAGCACTTCCTGCATCTCCAGCCCCGCACGTACCGCCCGTTCGGGATCGTCAGAGTGACTCTTAGGCGCACCGAACGTGATGAGAAGATGCGGTCCGGTAGGGCCAGCCCCCACTTTATGCAGCACCCCCTCATACCGCTCGACCACCCGGCGCATCGCCAGAAAGTAGCGGTTGGCGACTTCGGTGAGCAGATCCCCTCGCTCGGGTCCCAATGCCTCGACCAGACCGTTGGCACCCCGCAGGTCGGCGAAGAGGGTGGTCACCCAACGGTGATCGCTCTCAATGCCGGTTTCTTCAGGCGAGGGAACCAACTTTTCCAGCAAACCGGGGGGGAGGTAGGGAACGAGGGCATCAAGCCGTGCCAGCAGCCAGCGCAGTGCTGTGTGGGGTGAATCACCCGGCGGCGAGAGGTGCAGACAGGGACGCTCAACCGCGCCGGAATACGGCCCGGCCCGGCACAACTCAAAGAACCCCTCTACCTGTCCGGGAACAACAGCGATGGACTCGCTGGCCAACTCGCATGTAGTACGATCTGCAAAAATCTGCCCAGCCTGGGCCAACTGTTCGGCCCGGCCCATCGTCGCCAGCGCCGGCCCCATCACAGCGTACTCGGCGTTATCGAGCGTGCCCAGGCTGGCCGTGAAGATCAACCCACTGCCCAATCCGACCGACATCTGGAGCGCAAAATGCCCCAGCGACGTCTCCACGCTGGAGAACCGCTCCCGCAGCACCTGCTGCATCTCCCAGGCAGCACGACAGGCACGAGCAGCGTGATCCGCCCCCTCGTAGAAACTGAGTCCTGCATCCCCCGCGAACTTCAGCAGGTCGCCGCCGTACTGCGTAGCGATGGTGCCCACCGCATCAAGGAAGCGGTTGACGATGAATGTGACCTCTTCGGCTCCCTCGCGGCCACGCTCCTGGGAGAATCGCTCCGTCAGCGTACTGAAGCCGGAGGCATCGGCAAATAGCACTGTACCGTAGCGGAACTGGCCCCGTCCCACCTGCACCTCCCGATCATCAGCCAGGATAGCCATCGGGAGATAGGTAGACGCAGCTGCCAGCAGCGCCTGCAGGTGGGAGGCGCACTTTGCCAGAGCCTCCGGGATGAGGGACGGCCCGGCCTGTTCTCGCCAACCGGACGGCATGTAGCGCTGCAGATGCCCCAGTTCACTGGACGTCAATCGGTCGGGCACTACGACCCCCACACGCTACGTAGGCCGCTTGCGCGGCGATCTCAACTCCTCGTACAGCGCCTGTGTGGCAGCGAACTCAAAAGACAGAGTGTCTGACCCGGCCCAGAACTCCTCCAGACAACTCGCTTTCACACCGGCAGGCTCGAAAGCCGGCCCCACTCCTACAGTTTATAACCGATCATGCGGAGGAAATTCTTGCGTTGGGCGACGTCCTCCTCCGTCTCGATGCCCTTCGTCTTGACCCCGTCCACCACGCCGAGGATACCCCGCCCTCGCTCCGTCTCGGCAAGGATAACCTCGACCAGGTTGGCCGTGGCGCAGAAGATACAACACACCTCGGGTACCATCCTGACTGCGCTCAACACGTTGACAGGGTAGAAGCCCTCGCCCAGGAAAATGATGAAACTGTGACCCGCGCTCAGCGCCAGCGCGTTCCGTTTTGCCAGTTCGACTAACTCATCGTCAGTGCCACTGGCGCGCACCAATGCCGGGCCCGAAGATTCGCAGAAGGCCAAGCCAAACTTAATACCGGGCACAGTACCCACCAGCGCCTCGTGTAGGTCCTCTACCGTCTTGATGAAGTGCGATTGGCCCAGAATTAGGTTCACGGCCTCTGGCTTCTCAATTTGCACTACCATGAGTTCCACCGCCCACCTCCCGCTTTCCTCCGATAAATCAAGCGGCGATGGCTGCGAGGTTATCCCGCCACCACCGCCCTTCGCACCCGCCAGACAATCCTCGAACGCCCAAGACACTGCCGCTTGGTCACCATCCGCCAAGAGCGATGTGCTCAGTTATCGGGGACAGATGCCTCTGAAGACGACGCGCAAACCGTCGGGCTCAGGTCTCGAGACCCAACACCTTGTTCACGCTTTGCAGCAGTTCCTGCGGGCCGAACGGCTTGGTCACGTAGTCATCCACCTTGGCGATGTGGAGTCCTAGCACCTTATCAATACTCTGCGCCTTGGCGGTGACGACGATGACCGGGATGTCCTTCAGTTCGTCGTCAGCCTTCATCTGCTGGTAGACCTCCCAACCATCCATATCCGGCATCATCAGGTCCAGCAGCACCAGATCGGGCTTGAGTCTGCGCACTGTCTCTATGCCCTCACGACCACCGACAGCACCGACGAGATCGAACCCCCTGCGCCCGAGGATCAGTTTGACCAGGTCAATCATCTCGGGCTCGTCTTCAATGCAGACAACTGATTTCTTTTCTTCCGCCATGCGGTGATCCTCCCTTTTACTCCACTGGTAAACCGACACGGACGATTAGATTTCCAACGGTGTAGCCCACAATGTCTTGCTTAGTGTACCACCATCTTGCTCTCAAGTCAAACGGCGGTTGCACAACCCATGGGGCCGTCCGGCAAAATGCCGACGTGCTTCTCGCTGAAACGAAAGTTGCGCTGTGGTCAGAGTGCGTTATAATTGTAAAAACGTAGGGACCACTTGATCGCTGAGAAAGCCGTGCAAACTGCACAACCTGACAACCTGGCTCTGCTAGTTGGCCGCGACCGCAAATCATTCATCGTGCGGCTGGAGTCAGGCTCCCAATTCCATACCCACCGTGGGGTGGTGGCCCATGACGACCTGATCGGAACCCCTTGGGGGATGCGAGTATCCACTCACCTGGGGTATCCATTACTGCTGCTCCGGCCCTCCGCCGACGACCTCGTGCGTGACCTCAAACGTACCACCCAGATCGTCTACCCCAAAGATGCAGGTTACATCCTGATGAAGACGAGCATCGCCCCCGGCTGCCACGTCGTCGAGGCCGGCACCGGCAGCGGCGGGCTCACGCTGGTCCTCGCCCAGGCGGTCAGCCCCACCGGCCGCGTTCACTCCTACGAAGTCCGACCAGAGATGCAACAACTGGCCCGCAGGAATCTGGAACAACTCGGTCTGGCCGAATTCGTGGAGTTCAAACTGCGCGACATCGCTGAGGGCTTCGATGAACAAGGCACAGACGCTCTGCTCCTGGACTTGCCCAACCCCTGGGACTATCTGACACAGGCTCACGCGGCACTTGCCAACGGGGGCTTCTTCGGCTGCATCCTGCCCACCACCAATCAGGTCAGCCGTCTGATCAACGCGCTGGAGGAGGCCAACTTCGGCCTGATTGAAGTAGAAGAACTGCTGCTCCGACCGTACAAAGCAGTACCCGCCCGCCTGCGGCCAATGGACCGCATGGTAGCGCACACTGGCTACCTGATCTTTGCGCGGGCGCTCATACCATCAGAAGAGTGAGAAGGAGAAAGTGAGAAGGAGAAAGAAGACATGGGAAACCTGCGACGATTAGTGCTGGATGTGCTGAAACCCCTGGAGCCCAACATCGTGGAACTGGTGCAACTGCTGGCCGACCAGGAGGGTGTGGACGGCGCTAACATCTCGATCTACGAGATTGACCGTCGCGTAGAAAACGCCAAGATCACCATCGAAGGGCAGGACTTGCGCTACGAGGAGATCGCCCGCATCATCGAGGAAAACGGTGGCGCGATCCACTCTATTGACGAAGTGGCGGCCGGTAAGGTGCTCATCGAAGACGTCATCACGCCGCAAGACTAGCCGTGGCGAAATCAGCCCCCTCTCCTGGGCGTTTCTCCCAGTGCGTAAACGACATACGCGAGTACGAACATATCACCGGTTTCTCGAAGATCGCTCGCCGCGCCCTGGCCAACAATGCCTTTGACGGCGTATTGACCATGATCGGCGTGCTGATGGGCGCTTACGTGGGCAATATCCGCAGCGCTGCTACCGTGATCCGCATCGGCATTGCCACCTCCATCTCCATAGGGATTTCGGGACTGTGGGGGGCCTACCTGGCCGAGTCCGCCGAGCGCAAGCGCGAGTTGACCGAACTGGAGAGAATATCGCTCATTGACCTGAGCGAGACGAAGATCGGCCGCGCCTCGCGCATGGCAGTGATCATCGTTTCATTGGTAGATGGCCTGTCGCCTTTCGTTTCTTCGTTGATTGTGCTCATCCCCCTGTTCATTGCGCCGCTTATCGGCAACATCCTGGTCAGTTATGCGCTCTCCTTGGCTGTGGCTCTGATCAGCCTGTTTGTGCTGGGGGTGTTCCTGGGGCACATATCCGGGCGCAGCCTCATCGGCTACGGATTGCGCACTACTGTCGCAGGCATTGTGGCCATCGCGATCAACGCTCTGCTGCCTACCGAGTGATAGTCACATCGTAAGTATCTTCTCAATATCTTGGGGCAGGGACAGCCTTGTATTCGCCGCTTACAGTGGCTTGTCCGTAAGTAGGGCGGTTTTGCTAGCCGTCGTAGAGCAGACATCTTCGGGCAACTGGCCGACAAGGCCAAAGAACTTGGCCGGCCCATCCGCGCCGCCGACCTGATGATACAGGCGGCTCGCGCACACTTCGCCGCTGACGATGCCGAGGCAGCAGTGAGGCGAGCGAAGCAAGCCTTACTGCTCTTCGTCCGCAGCAGGCGCGTCGGCCGCGTTCCTCACCTCCTGGCCCATACAACGGAGGCGCTGCGCAACAAGGGCTATCACGCCGAGGCTGATGGATTGGAGTACGCCGTCGAGGAAGGACTGGGCGAAATGGGCCTCTCATTGGAGGGTGTGACGCAGCGCGTCGCGGCAGAGGGGTCCAAGCAACGAGGCACACTGCCCGCTCAGTGCACCGGCTGCGGCGCACCGCTCGTCCCCGATGAAGTCGAGTGGCACGATGCGCACACGGCCGAGTGTCCCTACTGCGGCACGATGGTGAAGGCCACGTAGGAGTAGGAGGTAGACAAGTAGACAGGTACACGAGGCACAATTGCCCTTGTCTACTTGTATCCTTGTTTCCTTGTATCCTTCCCATCAAGCGCACCCTACCCGCGGGTAGGGTGTTCTATTCATTGGTATCCATCATCACGAAGGGAGGTAATCATGAGCAATCACAAGATCGCAGTAGTAACGGATAGCACAGCCTACGTCCCTGAAGCAGTCCTGGGCGATTTGAATATCCCGATAATCCCTCTCTGGCTCATCTGGGGCGATGAGCGCTTCCGGGACGGAGTGGACATAGACCCGCCGACATTCTACCGCCGCCTGCGGAGGGACAAGACCTTCCCCACCACGTCTCAACCCTCGGCCGGGGAGTTCGTGGACTTCTTCCACCGCGTCGCCGCCGAGAGCGACACCGATACCATCGTGGGTGCCTACATCTCCAGCGGGATCAGCGGCACCGTCGCCTCGGCCGAGATGGCCAAAGCACAATTGCCCGAACTCAACATCACGATCATAGATTCGCTCTTCACCTCAATGGGGCAAGGTTTCATCGCCCTGGCAGCGGCCCGCGTGGCTGCGGCCGGAGGCTCGCTGGAGGAGGTCATTGCCGCGGCGGAGGAGACGCGGGATAGAATGAACGTCCTGTTCGCTGTGGACACGCTAGAATACCTGCATCGCGGCGGGCGCATCGGCGGGGCCAAACGACTCCTGGGAACCGCGTTGAACGTCAAACCGCTCTTGCATCTGTACGATGGTCGCATTGATGCACTGGCCCAGGTGCGCACCAAGCGCAAGGCAGTCGCACAGATGCTGGAAGTCGCGGAGGAGCGGCTGGACGGGAGACGGATGGCTGAGGTTTCCATCCTTGACGTGGACAGCCCGGAGGAGGGAGAGGTCGTCGTCAAACAAGTGAAGGAACGGTTCGGCGTCTCCACGGTCTACCACGCCATGGTCAGCCCCGTCATCGGCGCACATGTCGGGCCGGGCACCGTCGGTATTGCTTTCTATCCAGAATAACCGGACTGACCAATCCTGCGCCTTGACGTCTATTTCGACCGCGCCCCAACTTAGGGGCGCGGTCGCTCTTTTCCAACACCGTGCGCCCTTTGCTCCCCATTGACAATACGCCAGCTTAGGCCATAATATAAACTGACCAGTCGGTCTAGAAACTTCAAAAGATCAAGGTTGTTGGTCTCATCCGTCAAGGTGGGGGGCTTGCTGTCACACATATCGCGCGCCACCGGCGTGATACACGAGTACCTCGGGTGTTTCCAAGCTGAAGGAGATTCATGACTACACTTCTAGAGCTACTCTCACAAGAACCTTTAGACATTAAGGCAATCTCAAGATATTTCAACGACTTGCTTACCGAGGCGGTTGCAGAAGTCAACGCTGAATTCGGCTCACAACGCCTGTGCAAGGCACCGCACCAGGTAGAACCACTTCCAACTGATACCCGCCAATTCTCGAGCTACCGCACCCGAATTGGAACGATGCTTGAATACGCTCTCAGTACCGCAATGGCCCGTCTTCTCAGAGAAAGGTATGGTGACCAATTGCTGTTAACCTTTGTCACCTCTGAGACCCTTTCGTAATTCTCAAGTGTTGACAAAGGCAAGCACCTTGAGCCGCGAAGTCGCCAATTCAGGCCGCTGATAGCGGGTGGCTATGAAAGCGACGGCCAGCGCGGCGATGTAGACCCGGAACACGAACTGGATCACGGCCAAGTAGCCCTGGACGCGGAAGTACTTCAAACCAAAGTAGCGTTTCATCCAGGCAAAGTGACGTTCGATATTGGCGCGAGGGCTCATCAAGTCGCGCCACTGACGGATGAAGAACAAGTCTGCCAGGAAGCGTTTGCCCTGGCGGCGCGGGTTGTAGTCGACATTGACCGAAGCATGAAGCACGTTGCGGACAAAGCCCAGGAAGGCGTAGTTGAAGTAAGCGGCGTCGGCCCGCACCACGTGAATGCGCAGGTGGTAGAGCAACACTACGGCAGCGAACATTGGGATTGCCAGAGGGCCGTCGTGGCGATTGGCTGGCGTGACCACGAATAGCAAGGGCAAATAGGACCAACGACAGAGGATGGTATGCACCTTGTAGCCAAAGACCCGCCCTTTCCAGGCCGAAGGCCAACTCCAAGCAGCGCCGGGGTCGTCGTGGTACCAGGCGGCCAACAGGCTGCTGTCGATGATTAGGTCCCATCCCTTGATCAGGCCCATCTTGAGCAACGCAGTTACCAGAGCGACGAAGATCAAGAAGTAGGGCAACGAGCCCAATGCCCGCAGACGGCGCGAATACTGGGCCAGGCTGATGGTGCGCCGTTGACCCGATTCGTTGAACTGGTCGTACTTCAACGCCTCGGCCAGGGCATCGTAGCGAGCCAGCCAGTCGGTTATCCGCTCGTAGGAGAGACGCCAGGCTGCTGCGACCAACGATGTCAACAATACCGATTCGTCGCGATAGACCTGCGGTGCTCCCGGACCAAGCGGCCTCGGCAGCGCCCAGAACTGAAGATGCTGAGCTGTGCGAATAGCCCACTCCGCCAACTCCCAGCCGTTGAGAACGTCGAGGAAGGCAACGGGATCGATCCACAATCCCTTGTCGTTGCCCGAGTTGGGCAATGGGCGCAGATCGAGTGGTACTTGCCATTCTGTCAGTGTGCATTTCGCAACCAGTTGGAGTATACTCATCTGTGTTCCCCCTTGTGTGAAGTGAGTGCTGTTCTTCCAATCACCATTTTACTCCTTCACGCAGGGGGATTCAACTGCTACTCCGAATTATGAAAGGGTCTCCACATTGAAGCACAAGTACAGGCTTTTCGGGCCGCAGGGTGGCCTATTATGAGCGTTGACACCAAGAAGAAGGAGTTGATTGGAGATTTCAAGAACGACGGACAAGCCTGGTGTGAGGAACCAGAGTATGTCAACGCGCATGACTTCCGGTCGGATGCTATTGGACGAGCCGTACCTTATGGCATCTACGACATGATCCACAATTGCGGCTACGTTTACGTCGGCAATTCGGCTAATACACCTCAGTTTGCGGTAGACGCCGTTGCTGCTTGTTGGCAGAACGAAATGAGCAAGGCTTTTCCACAAGGCAGCCCATTGTTGATTCTGGCAGACGCTGGGGGAAGTGATGGCTATCGCCCTCGCGTCTGGAAGCAACAACTCCAGGAACAACTGAGTGACCAGTTTGGCATAGCGGTGACTGTCTGTCACTATCCAACCGGCTGCTCCAAGTGGAATCCGATTGAGCATCGCTTGTTCAGTCATATCAGTATCAATTGGGCAGGCAAGCCCCTACGCACATTCGACATTATGTTGGCCTACATCCGTGGCACCGAAACAACTACTGGTCTGACTGTCAAAGCCTCCCTGCTGGAAGGGATTTACGAGAAAGGCCAGCGAGTATCAGATGCCGAGATGAAAAAACTCAACCTGGAACGTCACGAGGTCTGTCCAAAATGGAACTACACTATTCGACCACGTTCGGATACCGCTCCGAATACTCAGGTGCAACGACCAAACCAGGAAGTTGTTTTTTAACAGGCCCCTATCGGCAGTGGCATGGTTGGAAGTGCCTGTAAATAGCCCGTCCAGCAGCGATTCAAGGGAGTAAGGAGGCTTATCATGCCGGGAGTTCAGTTCGGCACCTACTACCGGTACAAGGACCTGACACGTATCCTACAGGGCTACGCGGAAGAGTATCCCCAGTTTGTACGCCTCGAAAGCATCGGCAAGAGTTACGAGGGGCGCGACATGTGGCTGGTCACGGTGACCAACCTCGCAACGGGTGAGGACAAGCAAAAGCCTGCGCTCTGGGTGGATGGCAATATCCACGCGAGTGAGATCGCCCCTTCCAGCGCGTGTCTTTACCTGGTCAACCGATTGGTCACAGCATACGGCTCGGACCCAGAGATCACGCGCTGTCTGGACACGCGTGCCTTTTACATCTGTCCCCGAGTGAACCCCGACGGCGCCGAGTGGGCCTTGGCGGATAACCCCAAGATCATCCGCTCCAGCACGCGCCCCTATCCCTACGATGAGGATCCTATCGGGGGCCTAGTCATGGAGGACATAGATGGCGATGGACGCATCTTGATGATGCGGATTCCAGACCCCAATGGTCCCTGGAAGGTTTGCCCTGAAGAACCGCGCCTGCTCACACGCCGCGAGCCAGCCGAGACAGGCGGGCAGTACTATCGTTTGCTCCCCGAAGGGCATATAGAGAATTATGATGGCGTCCTGATTCACATCCAGCCTGACAAGGAAAGACTTGATATGAATCGCAACTTCCCTGTGAATTGGCGACAGGAGTACGAACAGGAGGGCGCGGGACCTTATCCCACCTCGGAACCAGAGGTGCGTACTGTGGTGCACTTTATCGCTAACCATCCCAATATCACCGGCGGCGTCGCCTTCCACACCTTCAGTGGCGTGCTGCTCAGACCCTACAGCGATCAAAGTGATGAAACCTTTCCCGCTGAGGACCTCTGGACGTACCAGAAAATCGGGCAGAAGGGCACCGATATCACTGGCTATCCCGCCATTTCCATCTATCACGACTTTCTCTATCACCCCAGCAAGATCACCACGGGCGGGTTTTCCGATTGGCTGTATGATCATCTGGGGGTGTTCGCCTGGGGGGTGGAGCTGTGGAGTCCACGACGGCAGGCGGGCATCGAGGAGTACAAGTTTATTGAGTGGTACCGTGAGCATCCCCTGGAAGATGATCTGAAAATGCTCCGATGGAGCGACGAGGTGCTCGGGGGTAAAGGCTACGTGGGCTGGTACGCGTTCGAGCACCCACAACTGGGCCAGGTGGAGTTGGGCGGATGGGATCAGCTCTATGCCTTCTACAATCCGCCTCCGGAGTTCCTGGAGAAAGAAATTGCTCCCTTCCCTGATTGGCTGGTGTGGTACCTGCTGATTTCGCCGCGTCTGGAGCTGTATGAGGTGAGCGCTAAGCCCCTGGGGGAGGGCACTTATCGCGTGCGCCTGGTGATCCAGAACACCGGTTGGTTACCGACCTACGTGACCAAGAAGGCTTTGGAGAAAAAGGTGGTGCGCGGCGTAGTGTGTGAAATCGAGTTGCCAGAGGGCGCGACGCTCGAAACCGGCAAGCTGAGAGAAGAACTGGAGCAACTGGAAGGGCGAGCCTACAAGCCCTCCGCTCCCGGTGGCTTTCGCGCCCCAGACGCCACGGAGGATCGGGCCAAGGTGGAGTGGGTGGTGCGCTCGCTCCAGGGGGGCGTGGTCAAGCTAACCGCCCGCCACGAACGCGCTGGTGTTGTGATCGCAGAGGTGGAACTCTAATCGTCGTCGGCCCTCGATTCACTCGACCCGCTCCCCCGGCGATTCACCGCGAAAGTGACAAGTTCGAGCGATTGATGGACGAAGTGATGGAGTTGTTGAAGGAGGTGATGAGATGAGCGAATAATCTTTTGGCATAGAGAGCGCGGCCGACATGTCAATCCGATGCTAACTGAAATTTCATGAGAAGTAAGGAGGATATAGAAAATGTTGAAGAAAATTGCGTTGCTGTTTGCGATAATGATGGTATCCAGCCTCGTCATCTCGTCCTGCACGGCGCCGGAGCCGCAGGTCATCAAGGAGACTGTCGAGGTAGAGAAAGTGGAGACTGTCGAGGTCGTGGAGACTGTCGAGGTAGAGAAGCTCGTGGAGGTTACCGCGGCCCCCGCTGAGGAGGACAGAGTAACTCTGGACATCGTTATTAACGCCGAACCAACTGGCTTGGAGCCAGGCGTGAGCCCTGGTGGGCTGGATCACTGGTTGAAGGAGCAGATGTTCATGGGGCTGACCGGCTTCAACGAGAATGCCGAGGTGGTTCCCGAGCTGGCGACAGACTGGTCGGTCTCCGACGACGGGTTGACCTGGACCTTTCACATGCGCGACGATGTGAAGTGGGTCCATCTTAATCCCAGTACCGGCGAGTTCGAGGACCGGGGACCGGTGACGGCCGATGACGTAGTGTACGGAATCCAGCGCTCCCTGAATCCCACTACCGCATCTTGGCTTGGCTACAAGCTTTATGTGATCGAGGGAGCTGAGGAGTTCAACACGGCCGATCCCAACGCTGAGGACTTTGAGGCCCTGCGCGATGCGGTAGGTGTGAAGGCAGTGGACGACTATACTGTTGAGTTCACACTCAATGGCCCGGCTGCCTACTTCTCCTCCATCCTTGGTTCGGGGTTAGGCGTTCCGGTACCCCGGGCTACCATCGAGGAGTACGGAGATGAGTGGACCGAGGCTGGCTTGATTCTCACCAACGGTCCTTACGCGCTGGAGGAATGGATTCACGGGACCCATATACGGTTGGTGAAGAACCCTCTGTGGGTTGATGCCGCCGATGTGCAAATCGAGGTTATCCAGGGCCCCATCATCGAGCAAGCCTCAACTGCGATGGCTATGTACGAGGCTAATGAGATTGACATGATGGGCGATCCAGGGCACGATGTACCGTTGGCTGACCTAGATCGCGTCAAGACGGATCCTCAGCTCAGCCAGGAGTTTGTCAACTACCCGCGCCTGGCCACCTACTACTACTGCTTCACAAACAACAAGCCTCCTTTCGACAACGTCCTAGTGCGCAAAGCCTTCACTGCGGCGATTGACCGGCGGTCCCTCGTGGAGAATGTCACCAAGGGCAATGAGCAGCCGGCCCATAGCCTCGCCTCGCCGGGTAACTTCGGCAATGTCTGTGATACATCCATTGGTAGCTGGATGATAATGGACGACTACGCCGCTCAACAGGAGCAAGCCCGGGCCTGGTTGGCCGAGGCCGGCTACCCCGATGGTGAGGGACTTGGTGATATCGTTGTGCTGCACAACGTAAGCGAGTCACATGCCGAGATTGCCGAGGCTATTCAAGCCATGTGGGCAGAGGCTTTCCCCAAGGCTAATATCCGTATCGAGAGCCAGGAGTGGAAAGTCTTTCTGAGCACGGCGCAGCCGGAGACGCCGGTTGAGGATAAGCCACATATCCTTGTTGCTAGTTGGACCGCCGACTACCCGGACGAGAACAACTGGACCAACGTTCTCTTCCACTCTGGGGGCGACAACTGGGCCAATTATAGCAATCCCGACTTCGACGCCGCGGTAGAGGAGGCAGCCACAGAGATGGACCCGGAGAAACGTATAGAACTCTACAGGCAGGCCGAGAAACTCCTCATCGACGAGGACGCCGGCATTGCGCCCATTTACCACTCCACCTATCGGCGCATGTACAAGCCGTGGATAACTGAGAAGGTCATCCTCCCGACTAGTGGTGACCCGGTCGCGGAGTTTCGCCTGGACTGGGAAGCCAAGAAAGCCGCGCGCCAATAGGCCCGTCAGAGCAGTCATGCAATCCGTCCAGGATTGCATGACTGCTCACTTGCTCCAGTGGGTCATCTGTCACGAGCGTAGTCATGAACTAATCGAGGACAAGCAGAGCCAACTGCTGAGGGGAAAGATAATGTATCGTTACATCGTCCGACGGGTGCTTTTTTCGATACCCGTGCTTCTGGCTTTGGTCTTCACCGTGTTTGTGTTGATGCGCGCCATTCCCGGCGGCCCCTTCGACTTTCAAGGCGCAAGAAGTTTGCCACCTGCGGTGGTCGCTAACCTGGAGAGGAAGTATCATACAGACGAACCGTTGGGAAAGCAATTTGTGCGTTACCTGGCTGGCGACATCGTAGACACAGGCGACGTCCGCGACCTGGGGAAAGGCGGGATATTGCGTGGTGATCTAGGCCTCTCTTTTAGCCACCAGCGGAGCACAATCAATGAAATCGTGGCAAGGTCTCTCCCAATCTCCGCTCAATTGGGGTTCCTATCAGTCTCGCTGGCTCTGATTATCGGCCTGTCTTTGGGCATATTTGCGGCCTTGAGGCAGAACACCTGGCCGGACTACGTGAGCACTTTTCTGGCCGTCGTGGGCGTGTCTATCCCTAGCCTGGTAATAGGACCTCTGTTGCAATGGCTGTTCGCCCTCAAGCTCAACCTGTTGCCGGTCGCCACGTGGGGCGCTTCGCCACCTTTCATCCTGGGCTTCCTCCCCAAGCCCACAAAGGAGTTTTGGATCCATGCCATCCTGCCCGCTATGACCCTGGGTATGAGCCTCTCGGCCGGCATCGCCCGCCTGACCCGCGCCAGTCTGCTGCAGGTCGTCCACGAGGACTACATCCGCACCGCGCGGGCCAAAGGGCTCAGGGAGCGAGCAGTGATCGTTCGCCACGCCTTGAAAAACAGCCTCATCCCTGTGGTGACGGTGATCGGACCTCTCTTAGCCAGCGTGCTGATGGGCACTCTCGTCGTAGAGCAAATCTTCGGTATCCCCGGTATGGGCAAGTACTTCGTAGAGAGTATCGGCAACCGGGACTACCCTCTCATCCAGGGGCTGACCCTCATTTATGCATTGCTGCTGGTGGTCATGAACCTGTTTGTGGACATCACCTACGTCTGGCTTGACCCCCGCATCCGTTACGAATAGGTTTCTAAGGAGCAGATATGTCTGTGGCACGATTTGCAGCCGAGTCTGTGGAATCCTCGCGGGCGAAGCGCACCCCATTGGGAGATGCGATTCAACAGCTCCGGCGTAATAAGGCCGCCATGGCCAGCGGAGTCTTCATCGTCATCCTGATGCTAACAGCCATCTTTGCTGACGTGCTGGCTCCTTACGATCCTGCCGCCACCCACCTGAGAGATAACTACGCCCTGCCCGGCGCAGAATACTGGTTGGGTGCTGATAACCTGGGACGATGCATCCTCAGCCGTGTCCTCCACGGCATCCGTGTGTCCATGAGCGTGGCGCTGATAGCTGCCACCGTCAGCCTGAGCATTGGTCTGGTCTACGGCCTCGTCTCTGGCTACGCCGGGGGGCGGGTAGATGATATCATGATGCGTCTTGTAGACTTCCTGTATGGCTTCCCGACGCTGATTGTCATCATACTCTTCCAGGCTTATTTCAAGGCCCTGGGGCGGGAAAGTGATGTCACTGCCTTCGTGAAGTTCATGCTGGACATTGACCGCGCTTTGGGCGGGCTGCTCTTCGTCTTCATCGTGATGGGGGGACTGAGATGGATTGGGATGGCCCGCCTCGCCCGGGGCCAGGTGCTCTCCTACAAGGAAAAAGAATTTGTAGTGGCTGCCCGGTCACTTGGCGCTCGCCCACAACGCATCATCTTCAAGCATCTTCTGCCCAACATTCTCGGCCCGTGCATCGTTCAGGAAACGCTTCAGATCCCCGGCTACATCCTGACCGAGGCTTTCCTCAGCTTCATTGGGCTCGGTGTTAACCCTCCTACTCCTAGCTGGGGGATGATGATCCAGCAAGGTTTCCAGGCGCTGCGTTCTTACCCTCATGTTCTCTTTGCGCCGGCGGGAGCTTTGGCCCTGACCGTGTTGGCTTTTAACTTCCTGGGCGATGGGTTACGGGATGCCTTTGACCCGAGGATGCGTGGCACCTAGTGAACAGCAGGCTTGCAGGTGGTTTGATCTGATAGAGGATACCGGCAGAATAAAGTGTCGGGGCAGGACGGGTCACTATATAAGGAGGATCCATGAATATCAAAGTCAAGACCGGGGAAATCCAGCAAGATCACGCTGAATTGATCGTCGTCAATCTCTTTGAGGGCGTTACGGAACCAGGAGGCGGAGCCACGGGGGCGGTAGACAAGGCTCTGGGCGGCCAGATCCGCCGTCTCATCGCTGACGGTGACTTCAAGGGCAAAGCGCAGGAAACCGCGCTCGTCTACACCAATGGCGTGATTCCGGCCAAACGGGTGCTGGTGGTTGGGCTGGGCAAAGAAGAAGAGTTCGGCCTGGAGGCAATCCGCGTCGCCGCCGCCACCGCTGCCAAACGGGTGCGCGCCCTGAGGGTCAAGAGCTTCAGCACTATCATCCATGGCGACAGGCACGGCGGCATAAGCCTGGCGGACGCAGTCCAGGCCGTCGTCGAGGGTAGCGAACTGGCTCTTTACGAGTTCAAGGAACTCAAGACCGAACCTGAGGACGACCCCAAGGAAGTAAACGAGATGATTTTTGTCGTC
>Ga0315543_1002849_pt1 | contig 16193 bp, 18 predicted proteins | sample SalMarSW160210MG_2_FD_203098 | JGI IMG/M metagenome (GOLD analysis project Ga0315543, IMG submission 203098) | Salt marsh sediment microbial communities from the Plum Island Ecosystem LTER, Massachusetts, United States - Salt Marsh Sediment SW1601-210 ...
TTGTGGCCGAGACTGGAATCAAGAAGGATGTACGGAATTGCCTGAATCACCACCTGCGGATCCATCGAGCACGACTCCGCGCCTCGAGGTGCGGGGCGTCTCGAAGAAGTTCGCAGAGATGCAGGCGCTCACCAACGTCGATTTCAGTCTCGGTCGCAACGAGATCGTAGGTCTCATTGGAGACAACGGTGCAGGAAAATCAACACTCATCAAGCTGATCTGCGGCTATCACCAGCCCGACGAGGGCCAGGTGCTTTTTGACGGCAGACCGGTCAAGAACTTGACCGTCGAAGGCGCTCGGCAACTCGGTGTTGAAGCCGTGTATCAGGAGCGAGCTCTCGCCGATCTGCAGACGCTATGGCGCAACATCTTCATCGGAAGGGAGTTGCACACCCGAGGTGGGTTCCTGCGGGTTGGAGCGATGCGGCGAGAGACGGCTGCATTGATGCGCGAATCGATGGGATTCACCTCGACGGCGGTCACGCCGGAGTCGTTCGTCAAGACCTTCTCTGGAGGCGAAAAGCAGGGGATCGCGATCGTGCGGGCCCTTTACTTCGATGCGGATATCGTCATTCTCGATGAACCTGCCGTTGGTCTGTCTGTGAAGGAGACCGACAGGCTGATCGCTTTCGTGCGCTCCATCAAGGCGGCCGGGAAATCGGCCATTCTCATCGACCACAACATTTTTCACGTGTACGAGGTGGCGGATCGTGTGGTCGTGCTCGATCGCGGAACAGTGGCTGGTCAGTTCAGGCCAAAGAATCGAACAGTGGGAGAGCTCACTGAGATCATGCGTGAGATTGCGGAAACGGGCAAATCGTCGGTGGCGGATGACGAGCATGTAGACATCCCCGAAACCGCTGAGGATGCATTGTGAGAGGACCGATGAGCACCCCAGAACCCCCCCTCCTGTCCGACCTCGCTCCGGCAGCCGGGTACGGCGGCGGTGTGTCGCTGCGGCGGGATTCAAGGCGCTTCATGCGCACCTTCGCCGGCCAGATCGGGATCACCGCGGCCTTCCTCCTGCTGTGGCTGGCATTTGTGGTCTCCGCCCCCGAGACGTTTCTTTCGGGCAAGATCTACTCGGCGTACGCAGCGACGATTCCATTGTTCGGAATTGTCGCCATGCCGTTGACACTGGTGATCGTCGCCGGGGAGATCGATCTTTCGTTCCCGTCCACGATGGCACTGGGGATGGTGGGCTTCGTTCTGGTCTGGGAGAATACTGGGAACGTCCCACTGGCTTTGTTCGTAGCGCTTCTCGTAGGCGCAGCGGCCGGGATCTTCAATGGTCTCGTCATCGTTTATGCGGGGGTGCCCGCGCTCGTCGCCACAATCGGCACGCTCTTCTTGTTCCGCGGCCTGTCCCTCGTCATCATGGGGGGGAGGAATGCTACCCTTGGGGCGACTACCGGTTCGTACGCCTACAAAGCCACCGTCGGCAAGTTCCTCAATATCCCTGCGCAGTTCCTCTGGCTCCTGGGATTCGCAGTCGTCATGTGGGTCCTGCTCAACCGGCACCGTTTTGGCGCCGCTGTCTATGTGCTCGGCGACAACGCCGAGACCGCTGCGCTTCAGGGTATCAAGACCAATCGAGTGCGGATAGTTCTCTTCGTCCTCGTAGGGGTGTCGGCAGCGTTTGCAGGGGTCCTCTCGAGCCTGTTCATCGTCTCGTTCTTTCCCTCGGTTGGAGAAGGCCAGCTTCTCCCAGCGCTGGCCGCCGTCTTCGTGGGCGGCACGTCCGTCTTCGGGGGCAAGGGCACGATATGGGGTACCTTGCTCGGCGCCTTCATGATCGGCACCATCAACGCTGGCATCGTGGCCAGTGGGCTCACCGGTTTCTACACGCAGTTCATCTACGGGTCGGTGATCATCGTCTCGGTGTCGATCCATGCTCAGGTTCAGAGGCGCTTCGGCTGAACGCATGCTGAGGGGGGACCGAGCGGAGCGAGCCGCCTTCTACTCTTCCTCCCTTGCTGAGGGGACCGGGGAGCGGGGCGAGCCAAGGGGGGTGCGAAGACGCGACATCCCTCACGCGGGTGATCCCTCCCGAAGGGAGGATCACCCAGGGAAGATTCGGGTCAGTGGGTGTGACCGTGCTCGCCGTCTCCGGCCGCGGCCTCGATCTGCCGGCGCACGTCGTCCATGTCGACGGACTGTGCCTGGTCGATGAGGTCGGTGAGGGTGTCCTCCGGCAGGGCGCCCGGCTGCGAGAAGATGCCGATCTTGTCGCGGAAGATCATCAGGGTCGGGATGGAGCGGATCTGGAAGTAGGAGGTCAGCTCCGGCTCTGCCGCGGTGTCTACCTTGGCGAACACCACGTTCGGGTAGGACTCGGACACCCTGTCGTACACCGGCGCGAAGACCTTGCAGGGCCCGCACCAGTCGGCCCAGAAATCGACCAGAACCATGTCGTTGTCGACGATGGTCGACTCGAAGTTGTCCTTGTTCAGCGTGATGATTGCCATTGGTGGTGACTCCGGTTGTTGCGTATCGAAGGAACGACGCCGGTCGGCCTCGTCGCGGACCCTAACATATGCGTAGATCCGCATATTCCCTCGGTCCGGTCCGGTTGGGACCGCTGCCGCGCCCTCGTACACTTCCCTGCCGTGCCTTCGGCCACCCCTCTCGTCGATCTCCACGGCATCGCGGCCCGCATCGGAGTCACGCCGATCCTGCGCGACGTCGATCTGACTCTCGGCCCCGGCGAGTCGATCGGGCTGATCGGCGCCAACGGCGCGGGCAAGACCACCTTGCTGCGGATCGTGGCGACCCTGCTGCGGCCGAGCGCCGGCACTGGCACGGTCCTCGGTGCCGACCTCACCGGGCCCGACCGCTACGACGTCCGGCATCGCATCGGCCTCATCGGCCACGTGCCCGCGCTCTACCCCGAGCTCACTCTGACGGAGAACCTCGCCTTCGCAGCCCGCGTCTGCGGCATCGACCCGAGCCGGTCGCAGGACGCCCTCGAGGTGGTCGGTCTCGCCGCCGCCGCCGGTCGCCGGGCCGGCGAGTCGTCACACGGCATGCAGCGACGGGTGGAGTTCGCCCGCGCGCTGCTGCTCGAGCCGGAACTGCTGCTGCTCGACGAGCCCCACACCGCCCTCGACCCTGCCGCGGTGGAGCTGGTCGCCCACGTCGTCGACGGGGTGCGCAAGCGAGGCGGCGCCGTCGTCGTGGCGGCGCACGACGCCGCCCGAGTGGCACCGCTGGTCTCCTCCACCGCCGAGGTGAAGGGAGGGTCACTGCGATGAGCGGCCCTGTCCGCTTCTGGCCGCAGGCGTCGGCGATCGCCCGCCGCGACCTCGATCGGGAGCGCCGCTCCAGCGAGGTGGTGTGGATCACGATCCCGTTCGGCGCCGTCGCCCTCCTGCTGATCCCGCTCGCCATCGGCACCAACGAGAAGCTGCTGCGCGATATCGGGCCGGGCATGTTCTGGGTGGTGGTGCTGCTCTTCGGCGTGCTCACCTCGGTGCGGCGCACCAGTGTCGAGACGCCCGCCCAGCGGGACGCGGTGGCGCTGCTGGGCATCGACCCCGCCGCGGAGTTCACCGGCAAGGCGATGGCGTTGACCGTGATGCTCATCGGATTCGAGCTGCTGGTCGGCGCCGCCGCCGTCGCCCTCTACGACATCGACCTCACCGGATGGCCCTGGCTGCTGCTCGTGATTCCCCTCGTCGCCGTCGGGCTCGCCGAGCTGGGCACCCTCTCGGGATCCATCGCCACCAGCGTCAACGCCGGGCCGGCGCTCATCCCGTTCCTGGTTGCCCCGTTGGCGATCCCGCTCCTGCTCGGCGCCACCCAGGGCATCGAAGCCATACACCAGGGCGAAGGTATCGTTTCATGGATGCTGCTCATGGCGATCGTCGTGCTGGCGCTCGCCGTCGCCGGGGTGTTGACCGCCCGCCCGCTCCAGGAGACCCGATGACCGATGCGGCGAGCCGTCGCTCGTTCCCTCGTTGGCTCGACATCGTTGCGGTGCTCGGGGTGGCGGCAGCGCTCGGCTTCGCCCTCCTCACCCCCGCCGAGCGTACCCAGGGAACCCCGGCCCGCATGCTCTACCTCCATGTGCCGTCCATCTGGCTCGCCTATGTCGCCTTCGTCGTGACGCTCGCCGGCAGCGTCGCCTACCTGGCCACGCGGCGGATGCACTGGGACCACCTCGCAGTCTCCTCCGCTGAGATCGGGGTGGTCTTCACCGGCATCGCCATCGTCGACGGGATGATCTGGGCCAAGCCGATCTGGGGCGTGTACTGGACGTGGGACGCCCGGCTCACCCTCACCGCCGTCATGTTCTTCGTCTACCTCGGTTACCTGGCGCTGCGGCGCACGATCCCGGATCCACCCGCGCGGGCCGGCCGGGCGGCGATCCTGGGCATCGTCGGCGCGTTCCAGATTCCCCTCGTGCATTTCTCGGTGATGTGGTGGCGCACCCTGCACCAGCCGCCGACGCTGCTGCGCCCCGACGACATGCAGATCGACGGACCGCTGCTGGCGGCACTGTGGATTGGCGTCGCCGCCTTCACCGTGCTCTATGTCGCCCTGATGCGACACCGGATGGAGCTGGCCCGCATCGAACTCGTGTCGTACGGCGAGGCGATCGCCACGGTGGGGCCGGTGGCCGGCGACGCGGTGGCGGCCCCCGAGGTCACGGCGGGAAGGAGCGGCTTGTGAAGTGGGTCATCCTCGGCTACACCGTCACCTACGGCGCTCTCGCCGGGTACGTGGCGTCGCTCACCGTCCGGCTGCGCAATGCTCGCGGCCGCCTCGCCGAGAAGCAGTGACGTGAGGCGCTACACGCCGTTTGTGCTTCCCGCGGTGCTGGTGATCGGCGTGCTCGTCGTGCTGCTCTTCAATCTCACCGGCAACCTCGTCTACTTCAGTACCCCGAGCGAGCTGGTCGAGCGCACCGACCTACTTACCGATCGGCTCCGCCTCGGGGGCCAGGTCGCCGCCGGGACCGTCGCCGTCGAGGGAGACACGATCCGTTTCACGCTCACCGACGGCCACCAGAGCGTGGAGGTCATTCATCAGGGCACCCCGCCGCAGCTGTTCGAAGACGGCGCCGGCGTGGTGGTGGAGGGCACCTGGGACGGCCGGGAGTTCCACTCCGACACCATGCTCATCAAGCACGACGAGCAGTACCGCACCGAGGACGGCGAGGTGTACGATCGGTCGAAGCACGAGCTCGGCGAACCATGATCGCCCTCACCGGATACCTGGCGATCGTGGCGGCGGTGGTGGCTTCGGCGTGGCTGGCGGTCGCCGGATTTCGGGCCGCCCGCTCCGACAACGACGAGCGATCCATGCGGACGCCCGCCGCTCTGCTCGTGGGCGGCGCTCTCGTCGCCTTCCTGGCGCTCGAGGCCGGGCTGGTGAGCCACGACTTCACGATCGAGTACGTCGTTGAACACTCGTCGCGATCGACCCCGCTCGTCTTCTTGCTGGCGAGTGCCTGGGCGGCCCTGGAGGGGAGCATCGTGCTCTGGGGCCTGGTGCTGGCCGGCTTCGCTCTCGCCGTCGCCCGCACCGTTCGGCGTGGTGACCGGCTCGGGGCGGGCGCCCTCGCCGTCATCGGTGTCGTTGCTCTCTTCTGGTTCGGCATGATGGCGACGGTCGCCAACCCGTTCCGGGTCTGCACCGAGGTGGCGGGTGACGTGTGCCGGGCGTCGAGCTGGTTTCCGCTCGCCGCGGCCACCGCTCCGCTCGACGGCCTCGGCGTCAACCCGCTCCTCCAGAACAACATCCTGATGGCGATCCACCCGCCCGTGCTCTACCTGGGGTTCGTCGGCTTCACCGTGCCGTTCGCCTTCGCCATCTCCGCCCTGGCACGGGGCGAGCAGGGGCACGTCTGGCTGGAGCGCACCCATCGCTGGTCACTCGTCGCCTGGACGTTCCTCACCCTCGGGATCCTGCTCGGGATGTGGTGGTCGTACACCGTGCTCGGATGGGGCGGCTACTGGTCCTGGGATCCGGTGGAGAACGCTGCCCTCATCCCGTGGCTCGCAGCCACCGCCTTCATCCACTCGGCGGCGGTGCAGCGCAAGCGCGGCATGCTCCAAGGTTGGAACCTCGTGCTCATCATCTCGACGTTCGCCCTCACCATCCTCGGCACCTTCCTCACCCGCTCGGGCACCATCGTCTCCGTCCACTCGTTCACCCAATCTGGGGTCGGCCCTGCGCTGCTCGGCTTCCTCATGCTCGTCCTGCTCGGCTCCTTTGGCTTGCTCGCCTGGCGGTCCCACCTCGTCGCATCGGCTCGGCGGCTCGATTCTCTGGCCAGCCGGGAAGGGGCACTCCTCCTCAACAACCTGGTGTTGACCGTGTTCGCCTTCGCGGTGCTGGTCGGGACGCTGTTCCCGATCCTGGCGGAGGCCTTCTCCGGAGCGCGGATCTCGGTGGGTAGGCCCTTCTTCGACCGGATCACGCTCCCGCTCGCCCTCGTCCTGCTGCTCGCCATGGGAATCGGGTCGATCACGCCCTGGCGGGTGGCCAGGGCCGCAGTGGTGTGGCCGCGGATCCGGACCCCGTTGCGGACGGCGCTCGTGGCCGGCGCCGCCACCGTGCTCGTCGGGGTCCGCTCCATCCCGGTGGTCGCTGTCGTGGTGCTGGGCTCTCTCGTCTTCGGCGTCGTCGTGCGCCGCCTCTGGGAACAGACGGCCGCGGTGCGCCGCGGCGGGGCATCAGCCGGCGCGGCCGCCTCCCGTGTCCTGCGCGGTGATCCCGGCTACTGGGGTGGGCAGATCGCCCACGTCGGGGTGGCGCTGGTGGCGATCGCCGTCGCAGCATCGACCGGCCTCGCCGCCCGCCACGAGGTGACGCTGACCGAGGGGGAATCGGCGGTGGTGGGCGACTACTGCTTGGAATACCTCGGTGCCACCACCCGCAACGAGCCGCAACGCACCGTCACCGGGGCCCGCATCCGGCTCCTGCGCGCCGACTGCGAGCGTGAGATCGTGGTGCTCGAGCCGACCGTCAACGAGTACCGGCGCCCCCCTTCGGTTGCTTCCCCGGCGGTGCACACCGGCGTCTTCGAGGACACCTTTGTGTCCCTCATAGGGGGCACCACCAGCGAGATCGTGCTCGGCGTGTCTGTCTTCCCACTGCAATGGCTGCTGTGGGCGGGGGGCCTCGTCACCGCCGCCGGGGGCGCGTGGGCCTTCCTGGGGCGCAGGGCCCGCAAAGGCCTGGCTCGGAGAGAGCGGGCTGGGGAGCGCATCCATGTATGAGGTGATACGACGCCTGCTCGGCTGGGCGATACCCGTGGCGGCAGTGGTGGTGATGATCGTCGGGCTCTGGCCGGACGGCGAAGCGCTCGACCCCGCCGACCGTGTGCAGTCGGTGGCCGCCGGGATCCGCTGCCCGTTCTGTAGCGGTGAGTCACTGGCGGGCTCCACCTCACAGGTCGCCCGCGATCTACGGGCGATCATCGCCGAGCAGGTCGAGCAGGGCATGACGAACGCCGAGATCGAGGACTACTTCGCAGCGAGGTACGGCGAGCAGATCCTCATCGACCCGTCGTGGAGCGGCCGGGGCCTGGCGCTGTGGCTGGCGCCGTTGGCGGTTGCCGCGGCCGGAGCCGTGGCCATCGTCGGGATGCGTCGCAGGAGGCGTGAGACGTGAACCTGCCGCGCGCCCGCCTCCAAGAGCGCCTGGCCCACGTGGAGCAGGATCTGGTCGACGTCGACCGGCAGCGCCTCGCCGGGGAGCTGGACGACGTGTGGGCGGAACGGCTGCGCGCCGCCTACGCGGACGAGCGGACCGATCTCCAGGAGCGCCTCGCCGCCGTCGAGGACGGAGCCGAGGAGACCCCGGGCTGGAGCCGGCGCCGAGTGGCAATCGCTGCCGTGATCCTGACCGTCGCCGCGGTCGGGATCACCGTCGGCGCCGTCGCCGCCATCGAGGCCCGTAACAGCGGGAGCGAAGATGCCGAGCCCGGCGTCATCGGCGGGCAGGGATTCGATTTGGCAGAGGTGACGAACGAGGAACTCGAAGAGGTCGTCGCCCAGTTCCCCAACGGCGTCCCGATGCGCCTGGTTCTTGCCCACCGCTACTTCTACGACGGCGATTTCGACAAGGCGTTCGAGCACTACATGATCATCCTCGAGGAAGAGCAGCATCCGGAGGCGCTCGCCAACGTCGGCTGGATGACCTTCGTGTCGGGCCGGGCCGACGTCGCAGCCGATCTCGTGGAACGGAGCCTCGAGATCGATCCCGAGGCGGAGATCTCGCACTGGTACCTCGCCAAGATCCGCTACGAAGGGCTCGACGATCCCGCCGGCGCCATCGAGCCGCTCGAGACGCTGCTGAGCTCCGACGACCTTCCCGACGAGGTTCGCACCGAAGCCGAGCGCATGCTGGCGTCGGCGAGGGAGGAAGCCGAATGACTCCCGAGCAGACTCGCCGCGGCAGCGTCGTGCTCTGGCTGATCCTCGCCGCCGGGTTGGCGGTGATCGTGCTCGGGGTCATCTTCGCCGGGAGGCTCGGCTCCGATCCGACACTGACACCGTCTCCGCTGATCGGCGAGCCGATGCCCGACCTCGTCGTTCCGTACCTCGAGTTCAACGAGGACCTCCACCTCGCCGACCTCAGGGGAGACATCGTCGTGGTCAACTTCTGGTCTTCGCGATGCCTGAGCTGCCGCGCCGAGCACGAGGCGCTGGTTGCCGCCGCCGCCGATTTCGCCGAATTCGACGTGTCCTTTGTGGGCGTGCTCTACCAGGACTCGGTCGCCAACGGCCTCGACTTCCTCGCCGAGTCGGGGCGAGGCGAGCCCTACCTGTATGTCGAGGACGTCGGCTCCCGCACCGCCCTCGAGTTCGGGGTGCTCGGGCTTCCCGAGACGTACTTCGTCGGCCGCACCGGAACCATCGTCGGCAAGGTGAGCGGCCCGGTGAGCCGAGAGCTGCTCGACGCCACACTCGAGGCCCTGATCCTCGGCCGGGCCATCGACGAACAGATCGTCACCGACGACGTTGAGGTTGTCGAGTAGTGCCGGTCAGCCGCCGTCGAAGCACCCGATTCGAGCGCCGTCAGCGGGTGAGCACCCGACGGAGCTGCCACGAGGCGATGGCGTACAGGACCACGGCGTAGGCGAGAAGAATCCCCAGGTAGGGAAGGATGTCCACCAGCCCGCCGCCGTCGAGCACCAGGTTGTCGAATGCCTCCAAGCCCCAGGCGTGCGGCGTGACATGGGCCACTTTCCACAACCCGGGCGAGAGCCACTTGAACACCTCGAGCGGGACCATGCAGCCGCCGAGGGCGGCGAGGCCCAGGCCGAAGAGGACCCCCAGGCCGCTCGCCTGCTGGTCATTGTTGAACAGCGCACCCATGAGCATCGCCGCGCCGCTTCCGACGAGGGCGAAGACGAGCAACACGGCGGCCGCTCCCAGCGGGTCTCCCCAGTCGACGCCGAAGACCAGCCAGGTGCCGAGCATGATGAACAGCCCCTGCACGAGAGCCACCGAGTAGCGCCCAAGGCCCTCGCCGATCAGGACCGTGCGGGCCGTGGTGGGCGTCGAGATCATGCGGCGGGCAACTCCGAGGCGCCGCGTCTGGATCAGAGCGCCTGAGCTGGCGGTCGACGTCAGGAAGATGTAGAGCAGCAGCATGGTGTGGGCGCTCGAATCGAACCGGCCGAGACGCGACAGAGAGAATGCCTCGCCGGACGCCGTCGTGGTGACTTCGATGGGAGCGAGGTACGGCTCGACCTCGGCGGCGGCGGCCAAGCCTTCGGCGAACGTGCCGACTCCCTCGGCCTCCACGAACTGGGCGGCGCGCAGCAGCGAGCCCTGCTGGGTGATCACCGACTCCACGCTGGTGCGGATCGCTCGGGTGTCGTCGATCGAGTCCGTCACGAACTCCACGTCGATGGAGCCGCCGGCACTGATGGTCTCCTCGTAGCCGGCCGGGATCACGAGCCCGGCCTCCAGCTCGCCGCGTTCGACGGCCCGCACCAGCGCATCGCGGGAATCGAAGACGGCGACACGAACGTCCCCGGACGCGTCGAGGCGGGCGGAGAGGTCGGCGGCCAGCTCGCCCGTGCCTTCCGTGAGGAGCCCGAGCCGGGGAGTGGAGTCGCCGCCGAAGGAGGCGCCGAGGATGAGGATCATCAGGATCGGGGCGATGAACACCCAGAACACGTTGGAGCGGTCTCGCAGGAAGCGACGCAGGTTGGTGGCGGCGATGACGAGGCTCTTCACGGCGCCAGCCCCTTGCGGAGGCGGATCAGGGCAATGCTTCCGGTCGCCAGCGCGAAGGCGAGCAGCGCCACCACCGCCGGGACGATGTCGGCGAGATTGCCGCCGGCCAGGTCACCGAGGCCCTGCATGAACCAGCCGTGGGGTGTGAGGAAGCGCATCTGGGCAAGCACGCCGCCGGCCTGCGCGATGGGGAAGAAGGTACCTCCGAGGAATCCGAGCACCATCCCGATGATCCCGGCGAAGTTTCCCGCCTGCTCGGCGGTCTTGGCGAAGCCGGCCACGATCGCCATGATCCCCATCGCCGCCATGGTGCCAGTCACTATCAGCAGCAGAACCCCGATCGGATTCCCCCAGTCGGCGCCGAAGAGGAGGGTGGTCGCCACCACCAGGATGCTCATGCTCACCACCCCGAGCACAAAAGCCGTGATCGCCTTTCCGAGGATGATCGAAGTCCGCTTGATGGGGGCTGCCAGCAGCCGGCTCAAGGTACCGGTGTTGCGCTCGTCGAGCAGCCCGTTGACGCCGAACTGGACGGTGAAGAACAGGAAGAAGATCGCCAGCCCGGCGGCGTAGAACGTGTTGCCGCTGAGCTGCTTGACGGTGGTCGTCACGTTGGTGATGCCGACGGCCTCGGGGAGGCTCAGAAACCGTGTCCCGGCGTCTGCGCGGTCGCCCGAGGCGCCGAGGTGCTCGGTGGTGGCCACCGCCAGCCGGGTCGCGTCCAGCTGGCTGGCAAACCCATCGGCGACTGACACCGCCACGCTCGCCTCGGTGCCGCCCCCTTCGTTAACGATCACTTCCATCGCCGCCGGCCGATCCGATTGCACGACCTCCGAGAACCCCGTCGGGATCACGAAGGCGGCGTCGGCGCTCTCCTCGCTACCGAAGGGATCGGAAGCCGCTTCGACGAGGGCCGTGGCGGCGTCGACCGAGTCGACCGCGACCACCTCAATGATCCCCGCCCGCTCCATGCCACCAAGGACCTCGTTGACGAACACCGCCGCAATCGGGCCGCCGTCCTGATCGGCTACCGCGTAGGTGGCGTCGAACTCGAAGTCCTGGATCGGGTTGAACACGAAGCTGAAGATGGCGGCCAGTCCCAGCGGGGCGATGATCCCGAGAATGAAGGCCGAGCGGTCGCGGATCCGCTCTCTCATGTCCTTGGCGGCAATGGTGAAGGCGCTCTTCATCATCAGTCCCGCAGGGCTCTCCCGGTGAAGTGGAGGAAGACCGATTCCAGGTCGGGCTCATCGACATCCACCCCCGACACGGTCACCCCGGCATCGGCCACCGCGGCGAGGATGCCGGCGAGCCGGCTCGAGGCGTTGTCGACCAGCATGTCGATGCCCCCGTCACGGGCCCCGGCCTCGTCGATGCCTTCGAGGGCGGTCAGCGCCCTGGTGGCGGGCTCCACCGCCCCCGAGATGGTGAGGCGGACCCGGTCGCGCTGGCCGACCATCCGCACCAGCTCGGCGCGGGTTCCTTCGGCCATGAGCTGCCCGTGGTCGATGATGCCGACCCGGTCGCAGAGACGCTCGGCTTCCTCCATGTAGTGGGTCGTGTAGAGCACCGCCATGCCCGCGCCGCTGAGGCGCTCGACGCTCTCGAGGATGGCGTTGCGGCTCTGTGGGTCGACGCCCACCGTCGGCTCGTCGAGGAGGAGGAGCCGGGGAGTGTGCAGCAGGCCGATGCCGATGTTGAGCCGCCGCTTCATTCCTCCGGAGAACTTGCTCACCCGGTCGTCGGCGCGGTCCACCAGCCCGGTGGTCTCGAGCACCTCGGCGATCCGGCACTGCGACTCTTTGCGGGGCATGTCGTACAGCCTGGCGAAGAAGGCCAGGTTCTCGGCCGCCGTCAAGTCGGGGTAGATGGCGATGTCCTGCGGGACGAGGCCGATACCGCGGCGCACTTCGGTGGTGGAGGAAGTGAGGGGCTCACCGTCGAGCGTGACCTCTCCGGCATCCCGTTCGAGCAGGCCGACGACCATCGAGATCGTGGTCGTCTTGCCGGCGCCGTTGGGGCCGAGCAGCCCGTAGGTCTCACCCTCGGCGATGTGGAATCCCACACCATCCACCGCTACCAGGTCGTCGAACGTCTTGCGCAGGCCCTGGCACTCGAGTACGTGCGTCATGATCATCCCCCGCCGGCGCCCCGGCCTCGATGCGTGGTTCTGTGGCGCGTGCGCCGATCGTAGCCACCAGGCTTTCCCGCGGCACATTGGGCCGGCGCGGGGCGTGGGACCGGGCGCAGCAGGGTCCCCGTCTACTCGGCGCCGGCCGCGAACCACCTCGTGAACCACGCTCTGGCGAGCTCGGCGACCTGCGACAGTGTTCCCGGCTCCTCGAAGAGGTGGGTCGCCCCTGCCACGACGGCCACCTGGTGCTCACAGGTCAGCCGCTCTGCCACCTCCCGGTTGAGGCCCAGCACCACGTCGTCGTTGCCGCCGACGATCAGCAGCGTCGGTGCGGCGACGTCATCGACGTGCCGGGCGAGGTCGGGTCTCCCGCCCCGGCTCACGACGGCGGCTGCGGCACCGCCCAACCGTGCAGCGGCGTCGATGGCGGCGGCGGCCCCGGTGCTGGCGCCGAAGAGGCCGACGGGAAGCCCTTCGAGCTTCGGCTCGGCCTGCATCTGGTCGACGGCTGTCGCCAGGCGCTCGGTGAGCAGGCCGATGTCGAACACGTTGGCGCGGCGGCTGCTCTCGTCCATTGTGAGGAGGTCGAATAGCAGCGTGGCGAGCCCTCCGTCGTTGAGGTGGGCCGCCACCTCGGCGTTGCGTGGGCTGAGGCGGCTCGACCCGCTGCCGTGGGCGAACACGACCGTGCCGCGACAGCCGGGGGGGACGGCCAGCTCTCCGGGCAGGCGCACCCTCCCGCTGGTGATCTCGACGTCCTTTCGGAAGACCTCAGTCACGAGGGCTCCTTTCGAGAGTGTGCAATGCGAGTATGCACACGAAGCGCCACGACAGGCCAGGGCCGAAGGTCATCCGATCTCGGCCATTCACGTGCCGATCGCCTGCTGCGGAACCGTCGGGGCGGGGATCGTCGTCGCGATATGATCATCTGTCCGATCGAAGGAAGAGGGAATGGTGAAGGAAGCCGACTATCGATTGCCCCGCAACGTCCTGCCGAGCCGGTACGAGCTGACGCTCGAACCCGATCTCGACAATGCAGCCTTCCAGGGGCGCGAGGTGATCGACGTCGAGATCACGGAACCGGTCGGTGAGATCGTGCTCAATGCCGTCGACCTGGAGATCGACGGCGCCGAGCTCGCCGCCGTTGACGGTGACGAGCGGATCGCAGCCCAGGCCGAGCCGGGCGGCGAATCCGAGCGCCTCACGCTGCGCCTCGATCGTATCGCCGAACCCGGCGCCTGGAAGCTCCACATCGGCTTCCGCGGAGTGCTCACCGACGATCTCGACGGCTTCTACCTTTCCACCTACACCGGCGCCGCCGGCAACGAGAAGACGATCGCCTCCACCCAGTTTGAAGCGACCGATGCCAGGCGGGCCTTCCCGTGCTGGGACGAGCCCGACCTCAAGGCCACGTTTGCCGTCACCCTGGTGGTACCCGACGGGTTGATTGCCATCTCGAACGGCCGGGAGATCGCTGCCGAGCCGACCGGCGACGGACGGGTGGCGCACCGATTCGCCGAGACCATGGTGATGTCGACCTACCTGGTCGCTTTCGTGGTTGGCGAGCTCGAAGCGACCGACACCGTCGACGTCGACGGGATCCCGCTGCGGGTGATACACACTCCCGGGAAGGGCGACCTGGCCGGCTTCGCCCTCGAGATCGGCGCCTTCGCATTGAGGTACTTCGCCGACTACTACCGCGTTCCCTACCCGAGCGACAAGCTCGACTTGATCGGGATCCCCGACTTCGCCTGGGGAGCGATGGAGAACCTCGGGGCGGTCACCTTCCGCGAGTCGGCGCTGCTCATCGACCGCGAGAAAGCCACCATGAAGGAGCTTGCCCGCGTTGCCGAGACCGTCGGGCACGAGCTGGCCCACATGTGGTTCGGCGACCTGGTGACGATGAAGTGGTGGAACGGCATCTGGCTCAACGAGGCATTCGCCACTTTCATGGAGCTGAAGTGCGGCGATGCCTTCCTGCCGGAGTGGAAACGCTGGTTGGCGTTCGCCGATTTCCGCGCCCATTCGATGGACATCGACGGCCTCGCCACAACCCGCGCCGTCGAGTTCCCGGTGGCTTCGCCCGAGGAGGCCAACGAGATGTTCGACGCCCTCACATACGGCAAGGGCTCGGCGGTGCTGCGCATGCTCGAGCAGTACCTCGGCGAGGAGACGTTCCGCGACGGCGTGAGCCGCTACCTCCAAGCGCACGCCCACGGCAACACCGAGGCCGATGATCTCTGGGCTGCATTGGAGCAGGCCTCGGGCGAGCCGGTGGGCGACATCATGCATTCATGGATCTACCGGGGCGGCTACCCGCAGCTCGTCGTCAGCTTCGCCGACGACGCCTACCACGTCAGGCAGGAGCAGTTCCGCTTTCTCGGCGGCGGCGACGGGCGATGGAAGATCCCGGCCCGCTTCTCGCATGCCGAGGGCGAGGGCAGGATCCTCATCGAGGACGGGGCGACGCTCCCGGCAGTCGACGATCTGCTCCTCAACGCCGGCGGCAATGGTTTCTACCGGGTCCGCTACGAGGGGGACCTGCGCGATGCCGTGTCGGGGAGGGTGCGCGACCTGAAGCCGGAAGAGCGCTATTCCATCACCGCCGACACCTGGGCCAACGTGTTGGCGGGCGCCACTCCGGCAGTCGACTTCCTCACCCTCGTCGCCGGCCTTCGCGATGAGACCGAACCCGCGGTGTGGCGAGTTGTGCTCGGCGGTCTCGACGAGCTGGATCGAATCGTCCCGGAGCAGGCCCGCCCGGCTCTCCAGCGTTTCGTGAGGGATTTGGTGACGCCGGCCTGTGAACGGCTCGGCTGGGAGCCGGAGGTCGGCGAGGCGGACTTGGCACGGGAACTGCGCGGTCTCGTGCTGGCGGCCCTCGGCAATCTCGGCAATGACGGTGCCACTCAGGAGCAGGCGCGCGCCGTCGTCACCGCGGGGCTCACCGGCTCGCGAGAGGTTGATCCCGACGTCGCCGAGGCGGCGCTGGGGATCGTGGCCGCCAACGGCGGGCCCGCCGAGTTCGAGCGGTTCCTGGCGGTGTTGCGCCAAGCCACGAATCCCCAGGACAAGGAGCGCTATCTCCGTGCCGCCGCCGCCGTGCCCGACGACGCCACGGCAGCCCGGCTGCTCGACATGATCGTGGCGGGCGAGATCCGGCGGCAGGATTCCTTCTGGGTACTCGCGCTGCTGGTGGGGCATCGAGCCACCGGCGTGGCGACCTGGCAACGGATTCGGGATCGTTGGGACGAGGTTCTGGGGGCGATGCCGCCCCAGAACAGCCGGCGCCTGCTCGACAACGTGCACTTTCGCTCCGAGCCCGAGGTGGCCGCCGACATCACGTCGTGGTTGCGGGAGCACCCGATTCGCGGTTCGGGCAAGTTCACCCCGCAGGTGCTGGAGCGCCTCAAAGTGCGGGTGGGCCTGCGAGGCCGGGAGGCCGATCGCCTGGAGGCCGCCCTGTCGCAGTGACCGCGAACCCGGCGCTCGGCCCGGGACCTCACGGCGGGGATGCGGTGTGCGTACAATGTGAAGACGCTCAACAAGGAGTCAAACATGGGGTTTCTCGACACACTGAAGAAGTGGTTCGGGTCCACCAAAGAAAAGACCGGTGACGTAGCCGAGAAGACCGGTGACGTAGCCGAGAAGACCTGGGAGAAGACCAAGGACACCGCCGGGGACATCAAGGACAAGTCCGACGGCGACGACGCGGGCCCAGACGTCGACGCCCAGTAGCGGCCGGTCTCGTTTGGCCGCTGCAACAGCGGTGTGAAGTCCAACGACCGCCGGTTGTCCGGCGGTCGTTCGCGTGTGGGGCATCTCGTCCGGCAGCATCGAGGCGGCGGTCGTGCCAG
>Ga0315543_1002851_pt1 | contig 16190 bp, 10 predicted proteins | sample SalMarSW160210MG_2_FD_203098 | JGI IMG/M metagenome (GOLD analysis project Ga0315543, IMG submission 203098) | Salt marsh sediment microbial communities from the Plum Island Ecosystem LTER, Massachusetts, United States - Salt Marsh Sediment SW1601-210 ...
TCTCCGATTAGAAGTTTCTCTCCAATTGGCGTTGCAGCGATATAGGTGCAGGCAGTAACGGCACCGAGTGTGATGCATACATCGTGCACCAGTGCTATAATTGCAGCAATGCCATAGCGGACATTCCCGAATCGAATCCAGATATAGGTGACAATTGCAAACAGGGACAGAACAATGGCAATCAAAGCTCGTGTTTTTGCCTCTGCGCCGACTGATGGGTCTATCTGCGTTACTCGCGGCAGTGAAGTTTCCAGTTTAGTTGCAGTCAGGACTTTGGCGGTTTCGCTTTCAACAAACCGTGTCCATTCATCCTCGGTTAATTCACGCAAGCCTGCCTCAGGCTCGGCACTAAGATAAACAAAAGACTTTACCGGCTGGTTCGGTTCTATTGCCGTCATATCTGAGCCGAGGATTTTATAGGAATACCAATCAAGGTTTTGCATATCGGGCTTGAATCGCAAATCCGCCAATCTTCGGCTGATTTCTTCGGCCGTGGCAGCTCTTTCTATTTTGCATTCAATTTTAGCCCCGCCCAGAAAGTCAGTAAGTTCGGGGTAAGAATCTATAAGCTCTTCAGTTATTTTTTCCTGCGAGGTGATTTGCGGTTGAAGATTTCGCTGTATTTCCAGTTCTTCCGCAAAAGCAGTTAGTATTGCGGTATTAACAATCTCATCAACTTGTGGTTCTGCAATATCGGCATTTGGAAAAGCTGCGCTGAGTACATTTTTTACCAGAGATTTGTTCACTTGGCTTGTTGTTATGATAAACTCAGCGGGGTTATTGTGCTGAGTTACAAGCAAATTGCTTAGTTTGCCGCCAAATTTAGCCTGGGCTTTTTTAATTGCCGAGGTTACAGTCTCAACGGTATGCTGGGGTTTCAGCTCAGATTCAGAAAAAGTAACGGTAGCGGTAGTTTTATTTGTCTCAGTGGTGTTGATTTCATATTGTTTATTCGATTCTCCGATGCTGTAAACATTCGCCGCCGCAAGAGCAGGGTTGTTCATCGTGTTTGCGACTTCGCGGATTCTATCCTCCACCTCCTGCCTTGCCAGGCTGACTTCACCTTTCAGATTAATTTGGACGGAAGTTCCGCCTGTAAATTCGATATCGTATTTATTGTTCTTAACCTCGTCTCTTGTAAAGAAAGCAAAGAGGCCTGCTGCAATAAGCAGAATTGATATGCAGAAGAAAATCGGCCTGGAACCCATCCAGTTTATATCTGGTTTGTGTATGAGACGAAGCATAACCAAGTGGTCTCTGATAACTCGCTTAGCTAATAAAAAATCGAAAATTACTCGAGTTACAAACAGCGATGTGAACATACTCGAGAGAATACCGAGCATAAGAACAATAGCAAAACCCTTTACTTCTTCTGAAGCGACCCAGTAAAGAATCGCAGCGGTGATGAATGTAGTAAGATTGGCGTCGAAAATAGTTCTAAACGCTCTCTGGTAGCCGTTTCTTACCGCGATTCTCAAGGACGAGCCTCGCTGCTGCTCTTCGCGGATTCTCTCGAAAATGAGGACGTTGGCATCAACGCTCATACCGATGGTTAGTATGATGCCGGCTATGCCGGGTAGCGTGAAAGTTGCTCGCAGCAACGCCATTGTCCCTAACACAAAGAGCAGGTTCATAAGCAATGCCACATCGGCAATCGAGCCAGCAAGAGTATAGTAAACCGCCATACATAAGACGACCACCACGAGGCCGATTAAACCGGCTTTGATTCCTTTATCACGATTGTCGGCGCCAATGGATGGGCCTATCGTTTTTACCGAGATGGGTTGTTCTATCAGCCTGGCGGGTAAAGAGCCGGCATTTAGCTTGTTGACCATATCAACAACTTCCGTTTGTGTGAAGCTGCCTGTTATTATGCCTCGTGTGAATATTCTGGACTGAACATTTGGAGCGGATATTGCGATGCCATCGAGCAGGATACAGAGTGGTCGTTCGATATTTTTTCCGGTAACGTTAGCGAATAACTTTCCGCCTTTTTCATCCAATACAAAACCAATAGCTCTTCGACCGGTTTGGTCAGTTTGTGGTTGGGCTTTCTTCAGACTCCAATCTTTACCCTCAGCACCGTGGAGAATAGCCTCGTCTTTTTTGTTGCTTGCCAGGACATAGAACTTATCGCCAAACTGTGCAACGACCGAATTCGGCACCTGCCATTCATCAATACTTTCTATTTCGCACCATACATTTTTACTGTCTGAGGCGTATTTGGGTCCCTTTGTCTTAAGCAGTTCAACATAGCCGGCCATCTCGTCGGCGTCCACTTCCTGGTGTCCGAGCGTCGGCAGTATTCTGAACTCAAGTATTCCGGCACCCTTCAGCATGCGCTGCAGGTCTTTCGGGTCGTCGAGCCTTCCCTGGAAAGGGCGATATTCATCGAAAGTCGCCACTGCGTTGTCAATTTTTTCTGAACGGCTGGGAAATTCGGCTTTAAGCTCATCAATGGCGTAGCTGCGTTTAAGTGATTTGGAGGGCATTCCGAGACAGAATCTCAACTGGTCCTCCGTAAGGTTTAATTTATCGAGAGCTTTTTTTGCCTCTTTGTATTGTATGTTTATACCCGTTTCAGCGTCCGTCAACTGCTCAGAAACTTCAGCCCATTCGGCATACATATTTACATACCTGGTCAGCAGGTCCAGGTTGCCTTCAGAACCGAGGTAATCTACCAGCGATTCTCTCAATTGTTGCTCATCCAGTTTAATCCAATCGCCGAGATGCAGTTTTATATCATCGAGGTCAAGTCCGGCAACGGCAATTATACTTTCCGGGGTTTCGAGTCTTGAAAAGAGCCTGTCTCTTTTGTCCTGTAAATCCCTGCGTTTGTCATGGACCTCAGCCAAATTGTTGAGTATAGTCATTCTATCAGGAGCGCCCTGGGCGAATTCTTCGAAATCTTTGGTTCGCTGCTCTGCCGGCTTTTGCAGGGAGCGCAAAATTATCGCAGGGTTTATGTTTTCAACCAACAGGTCGCTGTGCGCTTTTTCGAAATTCTTCCGCTTCTGGTGGGTTTCTTCACTCGCCAGGGGCATTTGTATCTCAAAACGAGTGCCGCCCTGCGGACGCCATACAAGATTTTGGATGTTGGCGGGGTCTATTCGCCTTCGCAGAACAGTTATCATTTTTTGGGCCAGGTCCCTCTTTTCCGACCCCTCGAGTCCCTGGGTATCAATTTCATAGATAAGGCTTGTTCCGCCTGCCAAGTCTATTCCCGGCTTTAAGGTTTTGTCAGGGGGATATAGAGTCCACGCTGCAACAACCACAAGAACAATAATCAAAATGGATTTCGGCAACAGATTCTTGTTCATAGCTTCCTCGTATAGTTGGTTAAATGGTAACTGGTTAAATGGTTAAATAATTACCAATCACCACTCACCAGTTACCAATTATGATTTATCTTGTGACCAATTCTTCCCGATCGCTGAAGAAGCAACTTTTATTTTTGTATTATTCGACTCATCGACTTTCAACGTAATCTCGTCGCCTTTGATATCAACAATGGTGCCAAGAATTCCACCGATTGTCTGGACCTTGTCATTTTTTCGTAGCGATTGGACCATTTTTTTGCGCTGCTGTTTTTGTTTTTGAGGCCCCCTAAAAAGGATAAAGTACATCAATAAGAACATTAAGACAATCCAAATCCACGCGATACCTCCAAAAGGCCTTTGTGCCGGAGTTCCGGTCGCAGGAGCATTAGAGTCGGAAGCAACTATCGTTGTTGCAGTCTCTTCAGTAGTAACTGGTTCCGAAGTAATGCCCGAGGGGGTCTGGCCACCCTGGGTCTGAGCTAAAATCCACATATTGTCCATTTCTATTTTCCCTTCATAATTGGTTGCTGATTACTGCTCATTGGTAAGATGTTAAATTATCAACTATCAATAATCAATAATCATTTTTTTAATTGTTCCTCTGCCCAGCCGGCAAATTTGTTTTCTTTCAGGGTTTGTCTTATTTTGCCCATTAGTCTCTGGTAAAACCTTAGGTTATGCAGGGACGTCAAAATCGGGCCGAGCATCTCTCCGCAATTAAAGAAATGCCTTAAAGCACCCCTGCTAAAATTCTTACAGCAGTAACAATCGCAACCAGTCTCGATTGGTTTGGGGTCGCTTATATGAGTGCTGTTCCGTAGTCTCACAGGGCCGTTTTCAGTAAAAGCAAAGGCGTTTCGTCCGTTTCTGCTCGGCAGAACGCAGTCAAACATATCGACACCGGCGCCCGCAGCGGCAATAATATCCTTCGGTGTACCAACACCCATTAAATAGCGAGGTTTATCCCACGGCAAAATTCGTGTCGTATGAGAGACTGTTTTCATCATATTTTCATACCCCTCACCCACGCTCAATCCGCCGATTGCATAACCATCGAAGTTCAGCTTGACAAGTTCCAGGGCACAATGCTCTCGGAGGGAGAGGTTTATTCCACCCTGGACGATACCAAACAATAGCTGGTCAGCCTTGGCGTGAGCCTGCTTAGTACGCTTTGCCCAGTGTATAGTTCTTTCTACGGCTTTTTTTAGCTGCGAGTCGCTACAAGGAAACGGTGTGCACTGGTCGAAACACATTATTATATCGGCACCGAGCCGATTTTGAATTTCGGTGGCGATTTCAGCATTTAGGTATATTGTCGCGCCATCTATATGACTGGCAAATTCAACGCCGTCATCATCGACTTGGGCCAATGGGCTTAGCGAAAAGATTTGATAGCCGCCGCTGTCGGTTAGTATGGGGCCGTTCCAAGCCATAAGTTTGTGCAGTCCACCAAGTTTTTCGACTGTCTCGACTCCGGGCCGCAGCAGCAAATGATATGTATTAGCTAAAACAAGCACGGAACCGGTTTCTTTAAGCTGCTGTGGTGTTATTCCCTTTATCGCCCCGGCAGTGCCGACCGGCATAAAAACGGGTGTCTCAACCTGCCCATGCGCCGTGGTTAACAACCCTCGCCTGGCTGAAGAGCGACAGTCCGTGGACAAAATTTCGAAGTTATTCATTTGGGTTCCCCCTAAGGGGGTTCATTTCAATAAACTCTTATGATATTTGAGCCGGGATAGTAATAGAAAAGAATCTGTCTCGAGGTTTTGCCTCCTCTCGCCATGGCCTGCGCTCCGCATTGGCACATTCCAACGCCGTGTCCGTAACCTCTGCCTGACGAAAACGCCCATTTATCGCCCATATCAATGATTTGACAGATTGTGCTTCTTAACTTACGGCCGGTCGGGTCTATCGATAGACGAAAGTCTTCGGCTCTCAAGAAATCACTTTTGCCGGTCGAACCGGATAGTTTGACCTTTGTCAATCGCGAGAATTTTCCATATTCGCTTTTTTTGGCTACAGTGATATTTGTAATCTTTCCAAGTTTCTTTAGCTTTGGATACTTTTGTAATAGCTTACCTGTAACATAGCTCTTATCGAATTGAATCATAGGCCAGAAGAAAAAACTTGGTTTAGCCACGTTCTTACAATATGGGCAGGGCACGCCAACAAGTGGTTCAAAAGAATCGCCGAACACATTTTTGCTGTTTTCGGTGTGGCCGCCGCAGGTTGAGCTATAGTAAGCAGGAAAAAGCTTTTCGGTGCCACCGGATTGCTTACAGACCAGGACTTGACCGTGCGTTTGATTAACAGCATCCCAAATCTGAGCTGATTCGGCAGCGACTCCGAGATAAACCTGATTTGCCACTGTTTTCCTCACATCCCAGGTGCGCTTATTACCAAAATGCCTTTTGATATACAAGCAATAGGTTCTTGCCGCGATTGCCTGAGCCTTCAACGCCGCTGGTTCCCAATAATTAGGCATCTCGGCACCTATTACACCGGCTAAATACGGCTCAAGCGGAACAAGATTTATTGCATCAAAAGAATTGCTGTCAGGATTGATTACGAGCTTTAATTTGCCGCGGTAATCATCACCATTCAAGCTAAAGATATGTGGCCTGTCGGGTAAAATAATTATTTGTTTGCCGCTAAAGAACCGACCGGAAATGGCAATTCTGCCGGCAGATATAGTTATGTTTGCCGGCGAATCGGATTGGTCAAAGTAAGCTTCTGTGGTTTGCGTTTGGGCGTCTAAAACAACAAAGGGGGAAGGAGCCGTTAGCGTACAGGATTTGGTGTCATCAAGGAGCAAAACCCGTATCCAGAACTGCGGTTCGATATCCATTTGTGGAGTGGGCCTGACCAGTTGCCTCGCCTTGCACCCGCCAAGGACTATCAACCAAAGCAAAAAAACTATGCAGGGACCCCGCAAAGCGGGAACCCGGCAATAGTATATGACGTATGGTGTATAGCGGATGGAAAGTTGTATTTTCAATTCTGAATTTTTAACTTTGAATTTTCCCTCGACTGTGCTCAGAATGGTGAGCGAAGTCGAACCATTTAATCCAGGCTTCGCAGGGATAACCCGAGGTTGCCAATGGCTTTTTTGATTTCGTTTAAGCTTGTTACGCCGAAGTTTTTAACTCCGAGAAGTTCGGCTTCTGTTCTACGTATCAAGTCACCGATTGTGTGAATATTTAGCTTTTGCAGGCATTTTCGAGCACGAACTGACAGTTGAAGGTCATCCACAGGCTTATTCGAAAGACCTTCATCTTCCTCTTTTGAGCTACTGTGGTCGAAGGTCTCTGCCGCAGCCGCAGCGAGTTGTTTTTCCTCCAGAGCCATACCGAGATGTAACCTTTTCGATTCAAGAACGACCTTGATTTCCCTAAGCGAAGTTTCACCGAAGTTTTTATAAGACAGCAACTCCACTTCGGTGATGTTCAAAAGGTCCCCGATTGTTTCAATATTCATTTTTTTGAGGCAGTTTCTGCTGCGAACCGACAGCTCAAAATCTGAGATTGGGGTCTCGAGAATTTGGGTCTTGCGGTCTTTTTTCTTTTCTTTTTCCTCGTCGTAGAACATTGTTTTTGAGCTTTCGATGTCTTTCTTGAACAGGATGGCTCTTTGGTGATTGGGATGATACCTCAAGACCTTATCAATACATCGAGCTGCTTTGTCGAACTCGCCCGTATCTTCATAAAGCACAGCTAAATTCAGCAGGGCGCTTACATAAACCGGAGCGGTTGAAGCAATTTGTCTGTAGTAGTCAATTGCCGCCTCTTCATCGCCGGATAAATCGCAGCGATACGCTAAGTGGAAAAGGGCTCTTTGATGGTTCGGGGATAACTCCAAAGCTATCTTGTAATCGTCCATTGCCTTGTCATAAAGTCCCTGTGTTTCCTGAAGACGGCCAAGCTGGTAGTGATATTCGGCACTGACGTTTTCAAAATTGGCGAGAGTTTTGAGTTCCTTGGCTGCACCGTCAAAGTTTGATGCATAACGATATGTGGCGGCTTTTTCCAAAGCTATGTTTAGTGGATCGGCCTCGTAATCGATGGCTTTTTGCAGGTTTTCGATTGCTTCATCGAATCTGCCCATTCGGCGAAGTGCAAAGGCCAGATAGATTAATTTCTCTTTGCAGTCCTTTGCTTTTTGTAGTTTTTCGACTACTTCGCCATTTCGCCCGAGAATAAAAAGACCAATGCCTGTCGCCAGGGAAGCTTTCTGCCCGGTTCTGGATATATTCTCTTCCACCTGTTTACCAAAAGCTATCAAATTAGCTTCGCTGGAATGGACAAATTCGGAAAGTTCCTTAATTTCATCCATAGACGGCAAATTATTGGCAAATAGGTCGATTTGACACTCTGTAATCGGTTCCATAGAAATTTGCTCCTTATTCATCTCTCACATACGAAGCACGCCATTATAATGTGAAAATTAGTATTGGCAATAGATTTTTTCGGGCCAACAGGCTATATTGTCTGTTGGTCGTGTGTACGAACAGGTAGTAAGAGCTTATCCGAATAACCGGGTCGTTATGAGGCCGAGCGAAAAGTTCGAGGCCAAGGCGGCAGGCCAAAAAGGCTCGGAGGCGCGGTTTACTCCACGTTGAGAACGTTTTTGGCCGACAACGCAGGCATCGGGCTTTGCAGCCGGCCGCAATAGAGCGGGTTATTTGGATAGGCTCTAAGTACTGTATTCTTCAGGTCTTCAAAAAAATGAAGCTACAATGAAGCTTGTTTTGAACAATGTAATCTACCATAATTGTCCTGTACAGCTGCGCGAGAGGGTCGCTTTTACCACAGATAAGCGGCGTCTTATGCTAAAAAAAATGCATACTGCGAAAGGGGTTTCCGAAGCGGCTATTCTCCAGACCTGCAATCGGTCTGAATTTTATGCCTACGCCAAAAAGGATTTTGATGTAAGGGGATTTTTGGCAGAGCTTATCAGACAGGTGCGACCTGAGGCTGTTGATACGTGGAGCAAATACAGCCGAGAGAGCACCGGCGCCGATGTTGTTCGGCATCTTTTTGAAGTCGCTGCCGGGCTTGATTCGCAAATGATTGGTGAAAATCAGATTTTGTCGCAGGTAAAATCCGCTTACACAGAATCCATCGATTGTCGAATGAGCAAATTTTTGTTTCACCGCCTCTTTCACAACGCCTTCCGTGCAGGAAAAACCGTGCGGACCAATACGGATATTAACTGTGGCGCGGTTTCAATCAGCCTGGCTGCGGTGGAATTGGCCAAAAGGAAAATCGATTTATCAGCCAGCACAGCAATGGTAATAGGCGCAGGGGAAAATGCAGAACTTGCGGCGAGGTATCTGCTTAAAGCAAAAGTGCCACGTTTGATTATAGCAAATCGTAATACAAAAAAAGCACAAGCCATCAGAGCACGGCTTGGGACAGGGGAAATAATTGGCCTGGCCGATATTGCTGCAAAATTGGCTGAAGTTGATGTGCTGATTAGCTCGACCGCCGCCGCCAAGCCGCTAATAACATACGAGGCCGTTGAGAATGGCCTGGCACAGAGGAAAAAAACGCTGCTGATAATAGATATTGCAGTGCCGCGGGATATAGAGTCGAAAATCAACCAATTCGAATGTGTTTCACTGTATAATATTGATGATTTGAACGAGCAGATAAGCCGCAACAGGGAAAAACGCAGCAGTGAAATCCCCAAGGCCCAGGCAATCGTTACAAAATTTACGGATAAATTTATGCAATGGTATGATTCGCTCAACCTCGTGCCGACAATTACGCAACTAACGCAGAAAGGCCTTATTCTGGCCCACAGCGAAGCTAAGCGTTATGCGAAAGATTTTGGTGAAGGTGACGGTGATAAACTGGAGCTTTTCGCCGAGTCTCTGGTCAAGAAAGTGCTCCACGGGCCAATTACCTTTCTCAAAAGCGGCGCCGACCGGCAGCCAAGCGCAGAACAGCTCCAGGCGGCGGACCTGATAAACAAAATGTTCCTTTCAAAAGGTAAATGCGACTAACAATGGATGTTCTCACCGTTGCAACACGGGGTGGAGACTTGGCCGTTGCTCAAACCCAAATTATCATCTCGGCCTTGAAAAAAATTTATCCGGATATACAAATCAAAATCAGAAAAATAACTACCGAAGGTGACCGCGACAAACGGACAGCTTTGTGGGATTTAAAAAGTAGCGGCTTTTTTACCAGTCAGGCGGAAGATGCTCTCCTGGCTGGAGAAGCTGATTTTGCCGTTCACAGCTTCAAAGATTTGCCGACGCAACAGCGAAAGGAACTGACCGTCACGGCGGTTTGTGAGAGGAAATTTGCAGAAGATTGTTTAATAGCGAGTGATTCGGTCAATTCAATCCGGCAGCTTCGCCAATCCGCAAAAATAGGCACTTCAAGTTTAAGGCGGGCGGCCCAGATAAAACATCTAAGAGCAGACCTCAAGCCGCTGCCCATCAGAGGCAACGTTACAACAAGAATAAAACATCTCCAGGAGGGAAATTTCGATGCGATTATTTTAGCTCGGGCAGGCATAGAAAGACTCGGCCTGGGCGGAAAAATATCTTTATGCTTCGAGCCGGAGCAATTCATTCCTGCCCCAGCCCAGGGTGCCCTGGCTGTTCAAACAAGAACGGACGATTCAACCACAACAGAGCTGATTGCCACCATAGATGACGAAAAGCTAAGGACGATTACTTTAGCAGAGCGTCAGGTTCTGGTTACAATGCAGTGCGGCTGCCACGCCCCCGTAGGGGCCTTTGCAAAAATTACAGGTGAAGATATTGAGATTCTCGCATTTATATCGGATTTGGAAGGCGAAAATTTCATCAGCCGTCGGCTCACCGGCCTGGCAGCCGATGCCTACACCATCACCGAAAAAATAGCTAACGAGCTTCTCGACGCCGGTGGCAGAGAGATTTTAGAGAAGCTGGAAAGATAATGAGTAAGAAAGGCAAAGTATATCTGGTCGGAGCAGGGCCGGGCAGAGCGGATTTGATTACTGTTCGCGGTGCTGACGTCCTCAAAACCACAGACTGTGTAATCTACGATAAGCTGGCTAATCCTGCTTTGTTAAAATTCGCCCGCCCGGATGCAGAAGTTATACACGTGCCGAAACGGATTGGCAGCGGCTCCTGCACACAGGACCAAATCAACAAGCTGCTGGTCGAAAAGGCCGGCAGTGGACAAACGGTTGTCCGGCTAAAGGGCGGCGACCCCTGTATTTTCGGCAGAGCGCGACAGGAACTGACCGCCCTCGCCGAAGCAGGTATCGATTTCGAAATAATCCCCGGCGTAACAGCCGCCATAGCAGCAGCCGAGTCCGCCGGTATTATATTGACCGATAGAGACTACAGCTCACAGGTGGTTTTCATTACCGGACAGGAAGCGGAAGGAAAGCAAAAAAGCAATATCGATTGGGACACACTTGCTAAATTCAGGGGCACTATAGTTTTTTATATGGCTATGGGAAATCTGGAACTTATTGCCAGGCGGCTAATAAGAAATGGTATGGAAGAAGAAACGCCGGCAGCGGTAATAGCTGATGCTACATTGCCGAATCAAAAAACTATAAGGGCTTCGCTTAAACAGATAACCGAAAAGTGTAGAGAAAATAAAATTGAGCCGCCGGCGATTGTGGTTATTAGCACCGCCGCCGATGCAAAACTGAACTGGCTTACGAGTAAGCCGTTATTTGGCAGAAGCATTGTTGTAACTCGTGACACTGACAGTAATGCCGATTTCGCAGCCAAGATTATCGGCAAAGGCGGCAATCCAATAGAATTTACAACGATAAAAATCAAACCGTTGACGCAGACGAATAAGTTCTTAAAAACACTCACAAAAATTGCCGAATACGATTGGATAGTTTTCACCAGCGCAAACGGAGCAGTTTCCTTTTTCGATGTTTTGCAAAGGCTGAACAGGGATGCCCGCGTTTTTGCCTCCACCAAAATTGCTGCCATAGGTAGCGAAACCGCCGCCAAACTAACCGAATTCGGCATAAAAGCGGATTTCGTGCCAGGTGTCTTTACCAGCAAAGAACTCGGCAAACAGTTAATTAGCTTTGCGAATTTACAAGGCAGGAAGGTTTTGCTTTTGCGCTCCCAGCTCGCTTCAAGCGAACTGAGCGAGTTGTTAGAAACCGCAGGAGCCGAAGTTGACAATGTGCCTGTTTATACCATTGCGACCGTAAAAAACCAATGTAGTTGGCTAATAGAAAAAATCAAAAAAGACGAAATTGACTGGCTGACCTTTGCAAGTCCTTCCTCAGCCAACGCTTTCTTTGAACAAATCCCAACCGACTTGATAAACTCTGGTAATATTAGAGTAGCATCGATTGGGCCGGTAACCTCTGAACAATTGAAAAATCTTGGCATTCGAGTTGATGCACAGGCAGCCGAGCATACTACCGATGGCCTGCTCGCCGCCATAGAAAAGATGTGCAAATGATAAATATCTCAAAACTATATTGTGGCTTAGCCAGTGAATCCGACGACTTACGTTTCGGGCAACACAAATCATATGGCCCGGTCGTCGCTTTTAATTGCACAAACCGGTGCAACTTAAATTGTTTGCATTGTTATAGCAGTTCAACAACCGACCTCAGTAATAATGACCAGTTGACCACCGCCGAAGCCGAGCGATTGCTCCACCAGCTCGCCGAGGTAAATTGCCCCGCAGTATTATTTACCGGCGGTGAGCCTTTGCTGCGAGACGATTTATTTGAATTGTTGGCAAAGGCAAAGCAATTAGGGTTGCGAACGGTAATCTCCACCAACGGGACCTTAATTGATTTAGCCGTTGCCAAAAAGCTCGCTGAAGTCGGCACAAGTTATGTTGGAATTTCCATCGACGGCGATGAACCGTTCCACGATGACTTCAGACAATCGATCGGCTGTTTCAAAGCCGCCCTGGCAGGCGTTGAAAACTGTCAAAAAGCCAGCCTGAAAACCGGTTTGCGTTTCACCATAACAAAAGCAAACGCCGACAAAATTCCCGTTGTCTTCGACATCGCCGCCTCGGCCAACATCCGCAGGATATGTTTTTACCATCTTGTAAAAGCAGGCAGAGCAAAAAATCTCAATAGCTGGCTCCCGACGCCGGAGCAAACACGACAGGTCATTGATACGATTATAAAAAAAACAGATGAGTTTGTCCGCAAAGGCCTTGTAGATGAGGCACTTACGGTTGGCAATCACGCCGATGGCCCTTACCTTCTGTTGAAAATGACCAAAGAAAAAAATCATCGCTGCAAAAAGGCCGAAGAGCTTCTTTCCGCCAATGGCGGCAATAAAATCGGAGAGAAAATCGCTTCTGTCGGCTGGGACGGCAATGTATATCCCGACCAGTTCTGGTGGAATTATTCGGTTGGTAACGTTAAAGATAAAACTTTTAAGCAAATCTGGAACAATCCGAATGAGCCGGTCCTTAACAAGCTCCGCAAAAAAAGCGAATTTGCTGATAAACGATGTTTGACGTGCAAATGGTTCAATTTATGCAAAGGCAACTTCAGATTTTTAGATGCTAAAAGCGATGCCAAATATTGGCTTAACGAACCTCCTTGCTATCTTGCAGACGAAGAAATAAAAAAGTAAAATACTCCTCGAAGGAGTAGCTATGTCTTTTCCAAAAATCAGGATGCGTCGGCTGCGCAAAAGCGATTCTATGCGGAGATTAGTGCGTCAGACATCTTTGAGTATCGATGATTTGGTTTATCCGCTATTTGTCCGTGAAGGTGAAAACCTAAAAGAGCCGATTAAGTCAATGGCTAACTGTTTCCACTTCTCACCCGACACGGTAGCAGCCGAAGCAGCCGAAGTGGCTGCGTTAGGGATACCAGCGATACTTCTTTTCGGCCTGCCTGGCAAAAAAGACGAAACCGGCTCACAGGCCTGGCCCGAGAACGGTGTCGTCCAGCGTTCTATAAAGCAAATCAAAAAAGCTGCACCTGATTTACTGGTCATTACCGACGTCTGTCTCTGTGCATACACTTCGCACGGCCATTGCGGCCTGATAAAGAACGGCAGGATTGATAACGATGCCACCTGTGAATTACTGGCCAAAGTCGCTCTCTCACACGCCTATGCGGGTGCCGATATAGTCGCTCCTTCGGATATGATGGACGGGCGGGTCAAATACATTCGCGAAGCTCTGGAAGAAAATGATTTCCAGGATGTTGCAATTATGTCTTATTCCGCCAAATTCGCTTCTTCTTTCTATGGCCCGTTTAGAGATGCAGCCGAATCCGCCCCCGCCTTCGGCGACAGAAAAACCTATCAAGCCGACCCCGCAAATGCGAGGCAGGCGCTGGCTGAAATCGCCCTTGATATAGCCGAAGGTGCCGATATCGTAATGGTAAAGCCGGCTCTTTGTTTTCTTGATATAATATATCGAGCGCGGCAGCGTTTCGATTGTCCTATAGCTGCATATAATGTCAGCGGTGAATATATGATGCTAAACTCCGCCGCTGATGCGGGGTTATTAGAAAGAGAAGCCGCAATGATGGAGACACTTTATTCGATTAAAAGAGCTGGTGCGGATATAATTATAACTTATTTTGCCAAGGATGTGGCAAAACTGCTGTCAAAATAGTAACCTTGATTGGGTCAGGTAAAATAAACTTTATTGTTGAAAGGAAGAATACGATGGAAAGAAAAAGTTTGCTGATTGTGGTCGTGGTTTTAGCGGGGCTGGGTATTTGTTTTGCATCGGGTGCGCTTGTTGCAAATGAGACGAAAAAAGATTATCCGGTTCAGCCGGTGCCGTTTACGGATGTCCGGATTACGGATGAGTTCTGGTCGCCACGGCTGGAAACGAATCGTAAAGTGACGATTCCCTACGATTTCAAAAAATGTGAAGAGACTGGCCGGATGGAGAATTTCGATGTGGCCAGTGGACGAAAAGAGGGTGTTTTTCAGGGCAAATTTGGATTTAATGATACGGATGTGTACAAAGTCATTGAGGGTGCATCTTATTCGCTCAGACTTTATCCTGATGCTGAGCTTGAAAAATATCTGGATTTGCTAATAGCGAAAATAGCAACTGCCCAGACAGAAGATGGATACATATATACCGCGGGGCAGATTAAGACAAAAGCGGAAAAGCAGGTTTGGTGCCTGAGTGAGCCGCGCTGGTCGGACCTTCGGAACGGTCACGAGTTGTATAATTCTGGTCATATGTATGAAGCAGCAGTGGCACACTACCAAGCGACGGGCAAGCGTTCGTTTCTGGATGTGGCTATCAAGAATGCAGACCTTTTGTGCCGAGTGTTTGGCCCCGGCAAAAATCAAGGTGTGCCTGGCCATCAGGAAGTTGAGATTGGTCTTGTGAAATTGTATCGCGTTACAGGTAATGAAAAGTATCTGAAATTAGCGAAGTTCTTTCTTGACGAACGTGGCAACGCTGATGGGCACAAGCTCTATGGGCCTTACAATCAGGACCACGAGCCAGTGGTTGAGCAGAGCGAGGCGGTCGGCCACGCTGTCAGGGCGGGTTATATGTATTCGGCAATGGCCGATGTCGCTGCGCTTACCGGTGATGCCGACTACATTAAAGCGATGAACCGGATATGGGAAAATGTCGTATCAAGGAAGCTGTATCTGACCGGCGGCATTGGTGCTAGGCACAGGGGCGAGTCCTTCGGGGACAATTACGAATTGCCAAACAAGACAGCATACAACGAGACCTGTGCTGCTATCGCAAACGCGATGTGGAACCACCGGCTTTTTCTGCTGCACGGGGACGCAAAGTATATCGACGTGCTGGAGCGGGTAATCTACAACGGATTTCTTTCGGGGATATCGCTTGGCGGGGATGAGTTTTTCTATCCGAATCCACTGGCCTCGGACGGCAGGTACAAATTCAATAAAGGGTCTGCGACACGCAGCCCTTGGTTTGATTGCTCGTGCTGTCCGACGAATGTTGTACGCTTTATGCCATCGCTGCCGGGATATGTTTACGCACACCGCGACGATGTGCTATACGTAAATCTTTTTGTTGGGGGTAGCGGAACTGTCAAGATGAAAGCAAATATGGTACAGTTGAAGCAGCAGACGCGATATCCATGGGATGGGCATGTTAAGATTACAGTCGAGCCTGAACGTTCAGATGAATTTTCAGTTTACGTTCGTATTCCCGGCTGGGCGCAAGGTAAACCCGTGCCGAGTGACTTGTATCGTTACCTTAATAAAAGCGATAAGAAAGTGACGCTGAGGGTCAATGGCGAGTCGATTGCCCTGGATATGGAGAAGGGCTTTGCCCGCATCAGTCGAAGGTGGAAGAAAGGCGATGTAATCGAATTGAATTTGCCGATGCCGATACGGCGAGTGGTATGCAATGAAAAAGTTAAGGAAAATGCAGGACACATAGCACTTGAGCGTGGCCCAATTGTATACTGTGCTGAAGGGGCGGACAATGGCGGGCAGGTGTTTAACATTGTCCTGCCGGATGATATGCCGCTTGAGGCTGAGTACCGCAAGGATATGTTTGGCGGTGTAACTGTAATTGCCGGCAAGGCCAGCGGTTTGTATCCGGGTGAGGACGGCGAATCGGTGGTAACAAAAGAACAAAGCTTCCTGGCAATTCCGTACTATGCGTGGTCGCATCGAGATGTAGGCGAAATGGCGGTTTGGCTGCCCCGGCGGGTTTCGTTGAACTTTGATGTGCAATAGATATTATAAAGGTCACAAAAAATATTAAATACTAAAGAATTGATTGGCTCACTATAGACAGGACAACTAACGGAAACTCTCTATTTGATAAAGCGTGTGGGAGCGGATGTAATTATTACGTATTTCGCCAAGGATGTAGCAAAACAGTTGTCAAAATGACAGCTTAAAAGCTGTCATCCCGAGCGCAGTCTCACCGTAGGCGGACG
>Ga0315543_1002858_pt1 | contig 16140 bp, 18 predicted proteins | sample SalMarSW160210MG_2_FD_203098 | JGI IMG/M metagenome (GOLD analysis project Ga0315543, IMG submission 203098) | Salt marsh sediment microbial communities from the Plum Island Ecosystem LTER, Massachusetts, United States - Salt Marsh Sediment SW1601-210 ...
GACGTTCCCAGAAACCTGCTTCTGCCGCAATTATAAACCACCTTACCCCCCACTTCAATAAAATTGAGTAGTAGAAAATGCTTAATTAAATAAGCCTCAAACTAGGCATTTTCGGCAGTCCAAAATAAGCCCTATGTCAGATGGCAACCGGCAGACGATATAGTAAGCTGAAAGAGGATGAGGGGTTGGCCAGGTTAGTAAGAAAAGGAGGCAAGAAGATGAAGACCAGAATTATCAAGGGAAAGGTTACAGGGGAACCGAAGGCAGAAGAACAGATAATAGCCGTAGCTCCGGAGGAAATTCAGGACCATCTCGAGTGGGGTAAGGCTCTCTTCAAGGCCGGCCACTACGACGAGGCTCTGGGAGAATTCGATGCCGTGCTAAGGACGGCTCCGGGCAGCATCGAGACCCGCATCTGGATTCGAAAGACCAAAGAGGCGCTAACCCAGCCCGAGGTTGAGGTAGCTGCCGAAGAGGAAGCTGCTCCGGCGGAAGCGGTCAAACCCAAAGAATGTGTCTGGATGAAACTGGGTATGGTGGCTCACCGCATCTGCACCAACAACTATGACTGCCTCACCTGTGAGTTTGACCAGACGATGCAGGAGCAGATGGCCAGTGGAGGCGCCCCGGAACTTGACGCCGCCCTGGAGAAATTCAAGCAACTGCCGGGCAATCAGAGAGTTTGCCGCTATGCCCTGAGGGGTGATATTTCCTACCGGCTCTGCACCCGCCTCTTCCAGTGCGCTACCTGCGAGTTTGGCCAGGCCATGGACGACGCCACCCAGCACAAGCTGGCCAAGCTAAACGCCCGGCGGGAAGCCCTGCTCAAAAAGACTAAAAAGACCGCCTAAGCGAAAGCGCTATAAGAATAGACACGAAAAGAGGCAGGCGTTATAACCAGCGCCTGCCTCTTATATTATCAACTTTTATCAACCTCACCCCCTGTATCCCCCTCTCCACTCTTGGAGAGGGGGAATATTTTTTAAAGAAGAGGGGGCTTCGCCCCCCTTAAACCCCCTAAATCCACGGCTTCGCCCCCTCTTAAACTCCCTCAACTCTCCCCCTTCCCTTGTGACCCCAAATACCGCCGTGCTATAATTTCGCCATGAAGGTCTCTGATTTGGGGGAGTTCGGGCTGATTGACCTGCTGGCTAAAATGGCAAGCGGGCAGGACGAACGGCTCATAATCGGCATCGGCGATGACGCCGCCGCCTGGCAGGGCGACGCCTCGATACAGCTGGCAACCGTAGATTCCTTTATTCAGGACGTCCACTATCCTTCCGGCATAGTCCCCTGGCAGGAAGTAGGCGGAAAAGCGCTGGCGGTCAACCTCAGTGACATCGCCGCCATGGGCGGCTTACCCCGCTACGCCTTGGTGTCTTTAGCCCTACCTCCCGAAACTGAACTGGACGATGTCACCGCCCTCTACACCGGCATGCTGGAACTGGCAAAAAAATACGGGGTAACCATAGTCGGCGGCGATATCAGTAATGCCCCTCTGGTCGTTATCTCGATAACCGTGCTGGGCTCAAGCCCCCAAAAGCAGATACTCACCCGCTCCTCGGCAAAACCGGGAGAGCTTATAGCCGTTACCGGCTACCTGGGGGCGGCCGCCGCCGGGCTTGAGATGCTGACCAAAAAGCTTAAACTCGACCCCCCGGCCACCACCCGCTTCAAGCAGGCTTTCCTCCACCCCACCCCTCGCCTCGCCGAAGGCCAGCTACTATTAGAGCAGGGGGTGAAAACGGCTATAGATATCAGCGACGGGCTGCTCGCCGATTTAAACCAGATATGTAAGGCAAGCAAGGTCAGCGCTAAAGTAGAAGCCGACCGCGTGCCCGTGGAGCCTCTGGTCAAAGCCAGCTTCGGCAAGCAAGCCCTGGAACTGGCTCTAGCCGGCGGCGAGGACTACGAGCTGCTCTTTACCGCCGGGGTGGAGGTTATAGAAAAAGTGAAGCAGGCCGCCTCCTGCCCGGTAACCGTCATCGGCAAGATTACCGCCGGCAAGGGAGTAACCGCGGTCGACCGCCAAGGGAAGCCGCTTGATGTAGGCAAGGCGGGCTGGGAGCACTTTACCCGCCGATGAACCAGCCGGAGATAATCACCAGCAGCCCGGAAGAAACGCAGGATTTAGGCGCCCGCCTCGGCGAGCTGTCCCGGCCCGGAGATATTTTCCTGCTGATGGGCAAGCTGGGGGCGGGCAAGACCTGCCTCACCCAGGGCATCGCCCGGGGGCTGGGTATAAAAGAGTACGCCGCCAGCCCTTCTTTTGTCGTGGTCAGGGAGCTTTACGGCCGATTGCCGCTGTATCACATGGACTTCTACCGGCTGGAAAAGCTGGAGGAGATTGCCGAACTGGGCCTGGACGACTATTTCTACGGCAAGGGCGTCTCGGTGGTGGAGTGGGCGGAAAAGGGATTGAGCCTGCTGCCGCCGGAGCACCTGCTGATTGAGATGAGCTATATCTCCGATACCGGCCGCCGCCTTAAACTCAAAGCCGCAGGCAAACGCTACCGCCAGCTGGTGGCAGGGCTGAAATGATGTTATTAGCCATAGACACCTCAACCGATAGCGCCGGTCTGGCGCTGGTGCGGAACGGCGGAACCCTGGCCGAGGCAACCTGGCGCTGCGGCCAGAACCACAGCGTGGAGCTTTTGCCCCGCCTGACCCAACTGCTCCAGGAAGCCAAGGCAGAGCTTCAATCGGTAAGCTGTATTCTGGTGGCTAAAGGCCCGGGCAGCTTTAACGGGCTGCGGGTGGGCTTGAGCACGGCAAAGGGGCTGGCTTTCAGCCTTAATATCCCCATCATCGGCGTCAGCAGCCTGGCCCTGGAAGCCTATCAGCACGCCGGGACAGACCTGCCCATCGGCCCCATCTTCAACGCCAGGCGGGGAGACATCGCCACCGCCCTCTATCAAAAAAGAGACAATAAGTGGCAGCAGCTTGCCGCCGAACATATAACCACCGTTGAATCACTAGACTCGGAGATAACCGAAAAGACCCTCTTCTGCGGGGAGTACCTGCCCGCTATCGCCCACCAGCTAAAAGAAAAACTTAAAGAAAAAGCAGTAATCGCCCCACCCCACCCCCGCCGCGCCGGCTTAATGGCGGAGCTGGCTAAAGAGCGGTTGGAAGCCGGAGACTACGACAGCGCCGCCACCCTGCAGCCCCTCTACCTCAGGCGCCCGGCGATTACCCGGCGCCGGCACCGTTAATACCAAGGACGGAGATTAAAAATGACGAACTGGCCTAAAGTATCGCTGGATATTGATAAAGACTTTGACATGTGTTTTGCATGCGGGCAGAAAAACCCCATCGGCCTTAAATTAAAGTTCACTCAGGAGGGCAAAGGTGTCAGGGCCGAGTTCACCCCCGGCGAATTACATCAGGGCTGGTCGGGGGTGGTTCACGGCGGCATTATCGGCTGCATCCTCGACGAGGCGATGAGCTACGCCGCCCTCTTCGAAGGGGTCAACAGCCTGACCGCCCGGATGCAGACCCGGTTCAAGCGCCCTCTCCAGACTGGCGAATCCCTGATTATCACCGCCTGCGTCACCAAACAGACGAGGAAGCTTATTGAGGCTAAAGCCGAGATGCACCTCAAGGAAGACGGCACGCCGGTGGCCGATAGCACCGCCACCATGTTCATCGCCAAGCCACGGCAAACCGATTGAAATTGGTAAGATAACCTAGTATCCTCTAAGGGAGTTAAGATGGAACGGACATTAGTTTTAATCAAACCGGATGCCATGCAGAGAGACCTGGCGGGGGCTATTATCGACCGGCTGGAGAAGCTGGGATTGAAGCTGGTGGCGCTCAAGATGCTCCACACCGATAAAGCCCTGGCTCAAAAACACTACGCCGTCCACAAGGACAAGCCCTTCTACAACGAACTGGTGGACTATATCAGCTCCGCTCCGATAGTCGCCGGCGTCTTTGAGGGGGACGGTGCAGTGGAAACCGCCCGCAAAGCGATGGGGGCAACCGACCCGGCCAAGGCCGAAAAGGGCACCATAAGGGGCGATTTCGGCTTAAGCATTGAGAAAAACAGCGTTCACGGCTCGGATTCACCGGTCACCGCCGAGGCGGAAATCAAGCTCTTCTTTACCCCGGATGAGCTTTTTGGCTATTGAACCCGTAATACCTGCGTAGCCCTGCTCCACAGCTCGTCAAGCTGGTAAAACTCCCGCTCGGATGGGGCAAAGATATGGATGATGGTATCGCCATAGTCGAGCAGGAGCCAGCCGGAGTCTACAGTTCCTTCGTAGTGGTGGGGTAAAACGCCCTCGTGCTTTAGCCTGTGTCCTACCTCGTCGTAGACGGCAGAAATCTGCCGGTCGGACTCGCCGCTGCATATCACGAAATAATCGGCGAAGCTGCACACCTTCCGGGCGTCCAGTAAAAGAATATCAGCCGCCTGCTTGTCAGCGGCTGCCTCTACCGCCTTGCGCGCTATCTCCAGTGCTTCCAGTAATTAGCCTCCAACTAATATTATAGCATAGATTATTTTTATCAACCTCACCCCCTTAATCCCCCTCTCCACTCTTGGAGAGGGGGAATTAGATTTAAGAGGGGGACTTCGTCCCCCTTAAACCCCCTGAATTCATAGCTTCGCCCCCTCTTAAACACCCCTGATTTGGGGTTTGCCCCACCTTCTCCCCCCACCCAGACGGGAAATAAATCCCCGACCCCCTGAAAAAACTCTAAAGGCTAAATGGCGGGGCAGAAAGTTTTAGAGGCGCAGCCTTTGAGGGCGGGTGGGTGGGAAGATAGAGAACCGTTAAAAATCGGGTGGGGGACGTAACCCCCCAAAGTGGAAGAGAGGTGCAACCTCTTTTGGGCGGGAGGGTGGGACGCAAAACAACTGTTTAAAAGAGGAAATAAGCGGCGTTATGTTATACTTAAACTATGGAAAAACTGCTCTTCGGCACCGCCGGCAGTCCCCACAGCTCCAAGACCCAGACCACCATCGACGGCATCAAGCGCATCGCCGAACTGGGGCTGGGCTGCATGGAGCTGGAGTTCGTCTACGGGGTCAGGATGGGGGAAGCAGGAGCCCGGCTGGTAGCGGAAACCGCCCGGAGTGAAAACGTCAGGCTGTCGGCGCACGGCCCCTACTACATCAACCTCAACGCCCGCGAGCCGGAAAAGGTAAGCGCCAGCCAGCAGCGGATACTCCAGACCGCCCGTATCGCCGCCGTCTGCGGGGCGCAGAGCATCACCTTCCACGCCGCCTTCCACCTCGGCGACCCCCCGGAAAAGACCTACCAGGCGGTCAAGAAAAACCTGGCCGAGGTCTTAAGCCAGCTCAAAAAAGAGAAAAACCAAGTGGCTATCAGGCCCGAGGTCATGGGCAAGCCCACCGCCTTCGGTACCCTGGATGAGGTGCTTACATTATGCTCCGAGCTGGAGGGCACCGGCATCTGCATGGACTTCGCCCACTGGCACGCCTACAACGGCAAAGCCAACTCCTACGCCGAATTCGCCTCAATCTTGGAGCAGATAAAAGAAAGACTGGGAGACCAGGCCCTGGCCGATATGCACATACATGTATCCGGTATTGCCTACGGCAAAAAGGGGGAAATCAAACACCTCAACCTCAAAGAGTCAGACCTGCGCTATGAGGAGCTTCTCCAGGCGCTTAAGGATTATCAGGCAAAAGGGCTGGTAATCTGCGAAAGCCCCAGCCTGGAAGAAGACGCCCTGCTCCTCCAGGAGACCTATCAAAAGCTGTAACCTCCCCTCCCACACCATATTAAACCCAAAATCAATAGATTTAAGCAGTAGCGAACACGGGGCCCCCGCAAAAACAAAGTTTTTGTGGGGTAAAAAAGCCTCTTAATAATAGCTTAATATTTATAGCCTATCATAAGCTATGGGCAGCTACCCAGTACCAATTCGCCATACCAGATGGGTATTGACATTTTTCCTATTGACAGCTATTTCTGTTATAATATAAACATATAAACGCAGAGGTTAACCAATGAAATCAGGCTGGCTACGCAGTAGCTTAATATACATCATCATTCTGGTGGCGGTGGTCATCCTCCTCTATCAGTTTTTCCCCTTAACCCCCAAGCCGGCCGAAATCGGCCTGGACGAAGCCATCGCCATGTCCCAGCGGGGCGAAGTCGCCGAGCTGGTAGTAGACAACAGCGAACTGCTCATCACCACCACCACCGATATCGAGATGAAGACCACCATCGGCGGCCTCACCCTGGTTGAGCTTCAAGAGCTGGGGCTTAACCTAGAGGGGGTTGACTACGAGGTAAAACCGTCCGGCTTCGACTGGGGCAGCCTGATGATAGGCTTCATCCCCCTGATTCTCTTCGGCGCCCTGCTCTTCTTCCTGTTCCGCTCGGCGCGGGGGGCTAACAATCAGGCAATGAGTTTCGGGCGCAGCCGCGCCCGGCTTTTCCCAGCCAGCACCCCCACGGTGACCTTTGACGATGTCGCCGGCGTGGAAGAAGCCAAGCAGGAACTGGCCGAGGTGGTCGATTTCCTCAAGTCGCGGGAGAAGTTCCAGAGCCTGGGGGCGCGCATCCCCAAGGGAATGTTATTAATAGGCCCGCCGGGCACGGGCAAGACGCTGCTGGCCCGGGCGATCGCCGGCGAAGCCGGTGTGCCCTTCTTCTCCATCAGCGGCAGTGAATTTGTCGAGATGTTTGTCGGCGTCGGTGCCTCCCGGGTGCGTGACCTCTTCGACCAGGCCAGGCGCAACACCCCCTGCATTATCTTTATTGACGAAATTGACGCCGTCGGTCGCCACCGCGGCGCCGGCTTAGGCGGCGGCCACGACGAGCGGGAACAGACCCTCAACCAGATTCTGGTGGAGATGGACGGCTTTGACACCAATACCAGCGTCATTATTCTGGCGGCCACCAACCGCCCCGATATCCTCGACCCGGCCCTGCTCCGCCCCGGCCGCTTTGACCGCCGCGTGATCCTGGACCTGCCCGATATCCACGGCCGCTCCGCCATCCTTAAGGTGCACTCCAAGGGCAAGCCGCTGGCGAAGGAGGTCGACCTGGAGGTGCTGGCCAAGCAGACTGTCGGCTTCAGCGGCGCCGACCTGGCTAACCTGGTCAACGAGGCGGCCATTCTGGCGGCACGCCGGGGCAAGAAGGTTATTGAAATGGAGGAACTAGAGGAGTCCATAGACCGGGTGATTGCCGGCCCGGAGAGAAAGAGCCGGCGGATAAGCGTCAAGGAAAAGGAAATCACTGCTTACCACGAGGCGGGACACGCCCTGGTAGCCAAGATGCTGCCCAACGCCGACCCGGTACACAAGATTTCAATAGTAGCCCGGGGCATGACCCTGGGGCACACCCGCCAGCTACCCATTGAAGACCGCTACCTGATGACCCGCTCCCAGTTCAACGATATGATAGCCACCCTTCTGGCCGGCCAGATGGCTGAGAGGCTAACTTTCAGTGAAATTTCTACCGGCGCCGCCAATGATATCAGGCGGGCCACCGAGCTTGCCCGCAAGATGGTGACCGACTTCGGCATGAGCGATAAAATGGGCCCGCGGAGCTTCGGAGAGAAGCAGGAAATGGTCTTCCTCGGCCGTGAAATAGCGGAGCAGAAAGACTACAGTGAGAAGGTAGCCCAGGAGATTGACGAAGAGGTTCAGGCTATCATCCAGAAAGCCTATGACGAAGCCGAGCGGATTCTGACCAAAAACAAGAAAAGGCTGGCCCACCTTGCCCAAAAACTGATAGCTCAGGAGACCATAGAGGGCGATGAACTAGAAGCCGCCTTCACCGAACCCCTGGGCACCAAGAAGGCAGAGCCCACCCCCCCACCCGCCCCTCAGGCGGAGAAGGCGCCCGAGGAGGGCAAAGCCAAACCGGCCCCCAGGAAACCCAAGGTCGCCCCCCAGATAGTCCCCAAGCAGGCTCCGGCCTCCCCATAACCGTTATGAGTGATAGCGGCGTGACTGAGATTACGCACCAAACAATATCCCCGGAGCAGTTAATCAGCCAGGTCAAGACCGACGGCAGCGGCTGCGTGACTGCCTATGTCGGCCTCATTCGCAACCTTTCCCAGGGCAAAGCGGTAACCTCCGTGGAATATGAAGATACCCAAGGAACCGCCGCAGACGGCCTTAAAACAATAGCCAGCGAAATCAGGCAGAAATGGCCGGTAGAAAACATCGCCATATGCCACCGGGTAGGCAAGCTCAAGGTGGGGGATATTAACTTTCTGGTGGCCGTCGCCAGCACCCACCGCCAGGAAGGTTTTGCCGCCTGCAGCTACGCCGTTGACCGCTTTAAAGAGCTCCTGCCCACCAAAAAGACAGAAACCTACAGCGACGGCAGCACCTCGGTTACCTCCCCCTAGTCCCAAACCCGCCCTTGACACCACCCCGCCCAGGCGATAAAGTTGTAGCTGGTTCTATGCCAGAAAAAAGCTTCTCCGGGCCGGCGGTAGAAGTAGATAAACTCTCATTCAGCTACGGCCGGCAGAAGGTACTCGACGAACTGTCGCTGGGGGTACCCGGCGGTATCAGCTTCGGCCTGCTCGGCCCCAACGGCGCCGGCAAAACAACACTAATCCGCCTGCTGGTCGGCCTGCTCAGAGCCAAGTCCGGCACCATCCTCACCTTAGGCAAAAAACCCTCCCCCCACATCGCCCACCTCATCGGCTATATGCCCCAGCTGCCCTCCCTCTACGCCGAGCTGTCGGTTATCCAGAACGTCGAATTCTTCGCCCGCATCTACCGCCTGAGGGACCGGAAACAGAGAACGCAACAGGTTGAAGAGGTAATCAAGCTGGTCGATTTGTGGCAAGACCGCAATAAAAGCGTCACCAACCTGAGCGGCGGCATGAAGCAGCGGGCCAGCCTGGCTTGCGCCATCGTCCACAACCCGCCCCTCCTCTTCCTCGACGAGCCCACCGTCGGCCTCGACCCCGAATTGAGGGTGCATTTCTGGGATTACTTCCAGGGGCTTACCGGCAGCGGCTCCACCCTCATCATCTCCAGCCACACCATGGACGATGCCGCCCACTGCGACCGCCTGGCCTTCATGCGCGACGGCAAGGTCATCGCTTTAGGCACCCCCGATGAATTGAGACAGGCCACCGGGCAGGCTAAAGCCACCATGGAGGACGCTTTCCTGTACTTTATCAAGCACGGCGGGGTGAATAAAAATGTCCGCTAGCACGCTGGTCATCGCCGGCCGGATTATAAATCAGCTGGTTCGCGACCGGCGCACAATAATACTAATCGCCGTGGTGCCCCTGGTGATAGCCAGCCTGGTCGGCGTCAGCGTCCCCGACAAGAGCATACTGGACTATACGGCTCCGGCAATACTGGCCGTGCTGATACTCTTCTTCGGCTTCCTGCTCACCGGCATCAGCTTCCTCAGGGAGCGCTCCCAGGGGACACTGGAACGGCTGATGGCCTCGCCAGTCTCCCGGCTGGATATAGTGGGCGGCTACCTGCTCGGTTTCCTGCTCTTTGCCGTCGTCCAGACCATGGTCTTGTTTTTCTATCTGATATACGTGCTCAATGTCAACTACTACGGCGACCTGTGGCAGATTCTGGTTTTCCAGGTTCTCATCGGCATCGGCGCCGTCTGCATGGGAACTTTCTTCTCGGTACTGGCTAAAAACGAATTCCAGATGGTGCAGTTCATCCCCATGATTATCGTGCCCCAGATGTTCCTCTGCGGGCTGCTCTGGCCGGTAAGCCAGATGCCGGAATACCTGCAGTGGCTGGCCAATGTCCTGCCCATGACCTACGGGGTGGAAGGCATCAGGGCGCTGATGATACAGGGGCAGAACCTGCTGGATATCGGCAAAGAAATCGGCGTTCTGGCGGCGTATGCCGTCGGCCTGCTGATATTATCCGCCGTCACCCTCAGGCGGGGAAGCGGCTAGTTCTTGCGGCTGACCACGAAGTCGGCTATCTCCACCAGTGTCTTTCGGGCGGGCTTATCGGGCAACGATTCCAGCTCCCGGCGGGCTTTATCACAGTAATCAGAGGCAACCTTATAGCACTCCCGCTCCACTGGTGAGCTGCCGACCATATCTATCGCCCGTTTTATCTCTTCCTGCCGGGCTGTCTCCGGCATATCGGGGTTATTAAACAGCTCTCTCACCGGGTTATCTTCGGGGTACCGCTCCAGGAGCAGCATCGCCGGCAGGGTAAGCGTTCCCTGGGCAAGGTCCGAGCCCACCGGCTTGCCCAGTTCCCCCTCGGTGCCGACAAAGTCCAGCAAATCGTCCACCACCTGGAAGGCGATGCCCAGGTTAGTTCCGTAATCTTTAAGCGCCCGGATGGACTCTTCCGGGGCCTGGCTCAGGATAGCCCCCGACTGGGTGGACAGGGAGAACAGGGAGGCGGTCTTACCGGTAATCCGCTCAAAGTAGCGCTGGCGGCTCTGCTCCAGTTTAAAGGCGTCAAAGGTCTGCTTCAGCTCCCCGCTGGAGATAATCTGCAGGGTCTGGGAAAAGAGCCGGATTACCCGCAGGTTGCCGGTTAAAGCGGCAAACTCCCCCGCCTTGGCGAAGAGGTAGTCCCCCAGCAGCACCGCCCGGTCTTCCCCCCAGAGGCTATTGACCGTGGGACGCCCCCGCCGCACCGCCGATTTGTCGATGGCATCGTCATGCACCAGGGTGGAGGTATGCATCAGCTCGACGGAGGTAGCCATAGGCAAAAGCAGGTCGAGGTCGTACTTATAGAACTTGGCTGATAAAAAAGTAAGCGCCGGGCGGATGGCTTTGCCCCCCAGCAGGATATGCTTCAGCAGCTCGGCCAGGCCGGAGCAATCAACCTCGGTGACCGACTTTATCCGGCTCTCTACCTCGGCTAAATCCTGCTCAACCGATTGATAAATGGCTTTAAGCTCCACGCCTCTCTCCTTTTAGCTAACCGGCAGGCGGAAAAGCTCGATGGTATTACGGGCGGCGGCTTCAGCCACCGCCTCCACCGGCGCCTGCCTGACCTCGGCCACCTTTTCGGCGGTATGCACCATATACGCTGGCTCATTGCGCTTCCCCCGGTGGGCCTGGGGGGCTAAGAACGGCGCATCCGTCTCCAGCAGCAGCCTGTCCAGGGGCAGCTCTCGGGCGACCTCTACCAGCTCCCCCGCCGAGGGGTAGGTCACCGAGCCGGCCAGCGAGATATAGAAACCCAGCTCAATATAGCGCCGCGCCATCCCGATATCACCGCTGAAGCAGTGGATAACCCCCCGCCGGCTGTTATCAGCCGGGCTGGCCTTCACCCAGGCGCTTAATATATCATAGACCTCTTCATGCGCCTGGCGGCAGTGCACCACCACCGGCAGGTTTAACTCAACCGCCAGGTCAAGCTGCGCTTTAAAGACCTCAAGCTGGCTCTGGCGTGGCGAAAGGTTGCGGTAAAAGTCAAGCCCGATTTCGCCGATAGCCACCACCCGGGAATCTTTAGTCAATTCGGCCAGGGATTCAAGGTCGCCATCTTTCATCTTAGCCGCCTCATGGGGATGAAAGCCCACCGCCACGAAGACATCGTCATACTTTTGGGCCATCGCCAGCGATTTACGGCTCGATTCGGCATCCAGCCCCACATTTATCACCGCCCTCACCCCCTGCTGGCGGGCCCGCTCCAATACCTGGTCGCGGTCTTTATTAAATTCCGGTAAATCGATATGAGCGTGCGAATCTATCAGCAATTGACCTGCCCCAGCCGGGCTGTCTCCTCATCAACCAGCTTATCGTCCAGCTTGGTAAACAGGGGCTTCGGCTCCAGTAATTTCTGCCCCGCCGGCAAATCCTGCCAGCTCCAGCCGTAATCTTCCACCCTGCCGGCAAAGCCGAGGTACTCATGCAGTTTCTGGGAGCTGAAAGGCAAAAAGGGATACAGCATCGTTTTTAGCTGAGAAATTACGCTGAGCGCTACATACAGCGAGCTAGCCGCCGCCTGCCGGTCTTCTTTAATTACCTTCCAGGGGGATTTATCGTCGAGGTAGCGGTTGGCCTGGTGGGCTACGGACATTCCGGCCATTATGGCCTGCTTGAAATGACATTGAGAAAGCAGACTATCCATGCTATTTAGCATTTCTCTGGCACTGTTGATAATGCCTTCACTCTGCTTATCCAGCTCCCCGGGCTCCGGCACACAGCCGTCAAAATTCTTATATACGAAGGTAAGCACCCTGTTAACCAGGTTGCCGTAGGTGGCCACCAGCTCGTCGTTGTTGCGGCGCAGGAACTCCCGCCAGGAAAAATCGGTATCCCCGTTCTCGGGCATGTTAATCGCCAGCAGGTAGCGCAGCGGGTCGGGGTCGTAGCGGGAAAGATACTCGGGCACCCAGACCGCCCAGTTGCGGCTGGTGGAAAGCTTCTTACCTTCGATGGTCAAAAACTCGTTGGCGGGCACATCGTAGGGGAGGTTAAGCCCCCCGTAGCCCATCAGCATCGCCGGCCAGATTATAGTGTGAAAGGGAATATTATCCTTGCCGATGAAATAGTAGCTCTTGGCTTTGTCACCCTCCCAGAAAGAGCGCCACCCCTCCCCGTCCCCTTTTGTTTTGGCCCACTCTTTAGAGGCCGATAGATAGCCGATAACCGCCTCAAACCAGACGTAGATGCGCTTGTCCTCAAAGCCCTTAACCGGCACGGCCACCCCCCAGTCGATGTCGCGGGTGATAGCCCGGTCGCGCAGCCCCTCTTTCAGGTAGCGCTTGGTCAGATTAATAACATTGGGCCGCCAGTGGCTCTGCTTTTTCACCCAGTCGCCAAGCTGTCTCTGGAAGGCGGAAAGCTTAAAGAAGAAGTGCTCCGAGTCCTGGAACCGGGGCGTGCCGCCGCAGAGGCGGCAGCGGGGGTCGACCAGCTCCTCCGGGTTTATCGGCTTGCCGCAGTCGTCGCACTGGTCGCCGCGGGCGTTAGTCGAGCCGCAGAAGGGGCAGGTGCCCTCGATATAGCGGTCGGGCAGGTAGCGCCGGCACTGGGGGCAGTAGGGCTGGGAAACGATATCTTTATAGATATAGCCCTTGTCCAGCAGCTTAAGGAAGATATCCTGGGTGACTTTGGCGTGGTTTTCGGTGCCGGTGGTGGTGAACAGGTCGAAGGAGATGCCCAGCCGCCGCCAGGACTCAACAAACTCCTGGTGATACTTAGTAGCTATCTCACCGGGCGTCTTATCCTCCTGCCCCGCCCTGATGGTAATGGGCGTGCCGTGCTGGTCCGAGCCCGATACCATCAATACTTCGTTCCCCTTGATGCGGTGGTAGCGGGCAAAGATATCGGCCGGCAGATAGGCACCGGCAATCTGCCCCAGATGCAGTGAGCCATTGGCGTAGGGCCAGGCTACGGCCACCAGGATTCTCTCACTCATACTTTAATTCTCGACTAGGTCTTTTCCGGGAAAAAGGTAAGCACCCGCTCCCCCTTGTCCTCGGTATAACGGGCGTAACCCTTATTCAGGCAGCAGTCGGTGCACAAACAGGATACCTTACCCTCCTCCTCCTCGATAAGCAGGTAACGCTCGGGATATGGTATCGGGCGCTTGCACCCGCTGCACTTTACATCACCTAAAGATATACCGCCACGGCGCACTGGCAAACCCTCCTTAACTTAGTTTGAGCCAGGCCTGATACAGCTCTTTCCGTGATAAGCCGGTATCGGCCGCCACCCTGGTCACCGCCTCTTTAGCCCCCACCCCGGCTCCCTTCATCTCATTAAGTTGTTCCTTTATCTCATCGGTCAGCTGCGGCTTTCCCGGCTCTCTATTACCCTCGATAACCAGGGTAAACTCCCCCCTGGGCACAGTGAAATGCTCTATAGCCCCGCTTACCGTGCCCCTGAAGACCTCCTCGTGGAGCTTGGTCAGCTCACGGCAGACGGCTATTCTCCGGTCGCCCAGGACGGTTAATATATCCTTCAGCGCCGCCGGCAGGCGGTGGGGAGTTTCAAACAAAACGATGGTGGCGTAGTCGCCGGCAACCTCCTGTAACTGGCGCCGCCGGGCGCCGGCTTTGCCAGGCAGATAGCCCAGGTAGCGGAACTGCCCGGTGTCCAGCCCGGAAACGACCAGCGCCGTGGTGACCACCGATGGCCCCGGTATTGGAATCAGGGGAATACCCCGCTGGCTCACCGCCACGATAAGCTCGTAGCCGGGGTCAGAGATGCCGGGCATGCCGGCGTCGGAAACCAGGGCCACGTCCCCGTCTTTAAGACAGTCCAGGATATAGTCCAGCTTGGCCAGCTTGTTATGCTCGTGGTAGCTGGTGGTCGGGGTCTTAATACCATAGGCGTTGAGCAGTTTCCGGGTGCGGCGGGTATCCTCGGCCGCAATAAGCTTAACCTCGCGCAGGGTTCGCAGGGCACGCAAAGAGATATCCTCCAGGTTACCAATCGGGGTGGCCACAATATAAAGAGGCATGGTTTGTTCTCTCCCCGGCTGTGCTATTATAACCTAAAGGCAATTCCCCGTCTACTTTAGGCTTTTTATCTATACCCGCCCACCGCCCTTTAAGGTAAAGAGGGGGCAATGCCCCCTCTTAAACACCCCCTATATTATTCCCCTCCTTTTCCCCCCACCCCAAAAACGAGGGGTTAAAGACGCAGCCTTTCTAGGGTGGGTTCGGGTGGGAAGATAAACACCCGCTAAAAAGGGGGTGGGGTCAATACCCCAAAATTAAAGAGTTTTAAGAGGTAATACCTTTTAGGACGGGCGTGTGGGAAGCAAAACATCGGTTAAAAACGGTAGGGGAAACTTCCTTGACTTTAGAGCACCTACTTGCTATAGTTCTTGTTTAAGAAGGTGTAAAATGGCCAGACCAAAATTCAGGGAGCTGCGGCGTTCATACGGCTTTGATGAAGTCGCCATCGTCCCCGGAGACATCACCGTCAACCCCGGCCAGACCAACATCGAACTCAAGATAGAAGGCTTCACCCTTGCCATACCCATCCTGGCGTCAGCCATGGACGGCGTGACCGATGTCAGGACGGCGGTAACTTTGAGCAAGCTGGGCGGGCTGGGGGTCATCCACCTGGAAGGGGTGCAGACCCGCTATGACAACCCCGATGAAGTCCTGGCCGAAATCGCCCGCGCTCCCGCCTCGGAAATTACCCCCCTCCTCCAGAAGGTCTACTCGGCGCCCATTAAAGAAAATCTTATCGGCGAAAGGATTCAGGCCATTAAAAAGGCGGGGGCAGTATGCGCCGCTTCGGTAACCCCGGCCAACACCAAGCACTTTGCCCCCCTCACCCACGAAGCCAAGGCTGATATACTGGTGGTCGCCTCCACGGTAACCACCGCCCGGCACGCCTCCAAGAGCTACGAAGGGCTCATCTTCCCCAAGCTGCGCAAGCTGGTGCCGATGCCCGTTATCGTCGGCAACTGCGTCAGCTACAGCGCCTGTCTGGAGTTGATGCAGACCGGCATCTCGGCGGTACTGGTGGGCGTGGGACCGGGGGCGGCCTGCACCACCCGGCAGGTACTGGGGGTCGGTGTCCCCCAGATAACGGCAACTATGGACTGCGCTCTGGCCAGAGATGATTACTTCCGTGAATCGGGTAGGTATGTCCCCATCATCACCGACGGCGGCTTCCGCAACGGCGGAGACATCTGCAAAGCCGTCGCCGCTGGCGCTGACGGCGTCATGCTGGGCTCGGTGCTGGCTCAAGCCAAGGAGGCACCGGGACTGGGCTATCACTGGGGCATGGCTAACCCCCACCCGGCACTGCCCCGGGGAACGCGGATAAAGGTAGGCACCACCGGCACCATGGAACAGATTCTCTTCGGCCCGGCCTCGGTCACCGACGGCAGCCAGAACCTGGTGGGAGCGCTACGCACCGCCCTGGGTATCTGCGGGGCGCGCGATATTGCCGAGATGCATAAAACGGAAATGGTCATTGCCCCGGCCATTACCACCGAGGGCAAATTCTGGCAGATGGCTCAGGGCCGAACTTAAGGCTAATCCTCTTCCTCTTCCTCTTCGGATAGGGCACCGGTCTCCCCACCCATACGGGGCAATAAAGGCTCAACTTCCTTTCGCTTGCTCGCTGACGGCACCGGCAGTTTATCCAGCATCTGGCGTATCCCGGCCACCAGCCCCTCCCCCCCGGCTTTAACCACCACCCCCATCACCCCAGCCTCCCAGAGCGCCCCCAGCTCACCGGCGGTCACCCCCGGCGGCACCA
>Ga0315543_1002859_pt1 | contig 16137 bp, 14 predicted proteins | sample SalMarSW160210MG_2_FD_203098 | JGI IMG/M metagenome (GOLD analysis project Ga0315543, IMG submission 203098) | Salt marsh sediment microbial communities from the Plum Island Ecosystem LTER, Massachusetts, United States - Salt Marsh Sediment SW1601-210 ...
GGAAATACTATATGATAATGTATCTGCCAAGCACAATGATATCCTTTTTGAACATCTCCTTTACCCATATAGTTATAATACTTCAGAATCTACCCTGTGGCAAGCCACAGGGAATTCTCAAGTTAAACTATTTTTTGTCTTCATAAAATATTTTATCTATGTGTATCTTGATTTCCTTTGTTTCAATCCCGCTTGTTTCTAAAATATATTCTTTTACCTTTCGTTGAATTTTCTCCGAAAGTTCAGGGATATTTACATCCTGCTTTACAGAAAGATGAAGATCTATATTTATCCCCCCGGACTTTAAAATATTAACCTCTGGCCTGGTTTCCGTAATCTCTCCAATCCCTTTAATCACTTTTAAGGCTAAACGTTTTATAGACCCGGTAGAAATTTTAATTTCCCCAAAAGAAGTTTTTTGTGCCACAGATAAATTTCCCTTATTAATTTGAGCTTTTTGCCAGATTAAATAAATGACCATAAAAATTAATAAAGCCCCTACTAAACCTAAGATAATTTGGTTGAAGAAATTAGAGTAAATCCAATAATTTGTTTTAAAGAAAAAACTTTCTAAGGGAAATAATCTCAAAGAAAGAGCCAAAAAAATTCCAGAGATAAATATTACAACCACTAAAAACAGAATAAAAATTAAATTATTAAAATTTTCTTTATTCATTTTAAACCATCCTTTCTATTTTTTTCTACTTATTATAACTCTAGCGTGGAGCGTATAGCGTATAGCGTATAGTTTTAGATTAATAAAATTTATCCTCTATTTAATATTCTAAATTTTGGTTTCTGAATTCTAACTTTTATTTTCTTTGCTATATGCTATATACTCTATACTCTATACTATTTTAATATTAACGACTTTCATTATCTTTCTTTTAATAACAGATCAACGATTCTTCTTAAATCTTCTTTGTTATAAAATTCTATATTTATCTTCCCTTTCTTACCGTCATATAATATGCTTACTTTAGTCCCTAAAACATCTCTTAGTCTTCCCTCTACCTCGGGGAAGCGCTCGATGGTAATATTTTTAACTTTAAATTGTTTTTTTTGCGCTTTTTCAATGTTTTTAATCAGGCGCTCGGTATCTCTTACCGATAAATCATTAGCAATTATTCTATCACACACCGCTCTTTGTACTTCTTCATCTTCTATGCTTAATAATAATTTAGCATGACCAAAAGATATTTTCCCTTCAGAAATATTTTTTTGTATCTCCGGATTCAGTTTTAACAGCCTGATAGTGTTGGCGACCAAAGCCCTGCTCTTTCCGGTTACCTCTGCCAATTCTTGCTGGGTAAGATTAAACTCATCTATCAATCTTTTAAAGGCATTGGCCTGTTCAACAGGATTAAGATCTTCTCTTTGAATATTTTCCACCAGGGCAATTTCTAGACTTTTTTCATTGTTAAAGGTTTTAATAATTGCCGGTATCCTCTTTAACCCGATCTCTTTGGCAGCCTTCAGCCTCCGCTCTCCAGCAACTATTTCATATCCGTTAGCCATTTTTCTTACAACAATTGGTTGAATTATTCCATGTTTTTTAATTGACTCTTTCAGTTCTTCCATTTTTTCCTTATCGAAATTTTTACGGGGTTGAAAAAGGTTAGGGGTTAAAATTTCTGTATCCATCTCGATTAAAAGTCCTTTTTCTTTGTGTTCAGCCTTAGGTATAAGGGCTTCTAACCCTTTCCCTAATCCTCTTTTACTCATTTGATATCACCTCTCGGGCTAATTTTTTATAAGCAATTGCCCCTTTGGATTTTGCATCATACAAAACAACGGGCTTGCCGTAGCTGGGGGCTTCGCTCACTCTGACATTTCTCGGAACGACTGCCTTAAATATATTTCCTTTAAAATATTTTTTAACTTCCTCAACAACATCGCGGGAAAGATTTGTGCGGTTATCATACATAGTCAGTAAAATCCCTTCAATTTCTAAAGATGAATTTAGATTTTCTCTGACCAGATTTATAGTATTTAATAATTGCCCAATGCCTTCTAAAGCATAATATTCACACTGTATAGGAATAATAACCGCATCAGCAGCAGTGAGAGAATTTAAGGTTAAAAGGCCCAAAGAAGGCGGGCAATCAATAATTATATAATCGTAATCATCTTTAATTGGTTTAATCGCGTGTTTTAATTTGTTTTCCCGAGAGATATAATTAACTAATTCTATTTCTGCCCCGGCTAATTGAATGGTGGAAGGCAGAATATCTAAATTCTTCAGCTGAGTCGGTAAAATAATTTCTTTTATGGGGATTCGATTAATCAAAACATCATAAATACATCTTTTGACTTTTGATTTATCCAAGCCCATACCAGTGCTGGCATTCCCCTGGGGATCTATGTCGATCAATAAAGTTTTTCTTTTATGTAAGGCCATCGAAGTACTTAGGTTTACTGCAGTGGTGGTTTTAGCTACTCCGCCTTTTTGGTTGGTGATTGCCAAGACTTTGGTCATAGATATTCTCCTAAAATGATTACTCATACGAGTATCATATTACACAGATTTAATTACAGAACATTTGTTCATGATAATTAATGTTCCACGTGGAACGCTTGTTTATTAATATAGGTTTACGGTTGCAAGGAATATAGTTAACCGTTACCCGGTTGGCCAGTTGGCCAGTTAAAATTAATTGATCAATTGACCGATTTTTCAATTAATATTAGTTGCTTAAACTGTGTGGCTGTAATATTTAACAAGTAATCTTTTTTTGAAAACTTAAAACATAAACTCATCATTCAACGAATAATTAGTCTGCCAGTCCACCGGTCTCCCGGTCTTCCAGTCAAATTAGTCATCAGTATTAGGATAAAACAAATTGATTATCAACTTTATTTTAATTTTTAATTTTTAGCTATGGTTTTGCGTTTTTAGTTTTTACGATATATTACTTATATTATCAAAAATGTTTCAAAAATACAAAGGTCTTTTTTGAGGTAAACCTACTTTTCTGGGGTATTCTGAAGGAGTATCTTTTATTTTCTTAATTACTAGAAGATATCTTTTCTGATTTATGAAAGGAATCCGAACGCTTTCCACTCTAATCAACTCTCCGCCTAAAACCTGAACTGCCTTAAGGCTTTTCTCTGTTTCTTCCTTATATGACCTTCCTTTTTGAGCTACAAACAATCCCCCCAGTCTTATCAAAGGAAGGCAATATTCACTAAGAACGCTTAAGCGAGCTACTGCTCTGGATATGGCTATATCATATTTCTCCCGGTGATCTGCGCCTTTCCCAAAAGTTTCTGCTCTACCATTAAGTATCTTAACTTGCTGAAAGTTCATTTCCTCCGTTGCCTTTTCCAGAAACATGGTCTTCTTCTTTCTTGCTTCCAGGAGAGATAATTTAATGGAAGGGCATACTATTTTAATCGGCATACCCGGGAAACCTGCTCCTGCTCCTACGTCAATAACGCTTATTCTTTCTGTATCAATATATTTATTAATAACTTTTACACAACTAATAGAATCTAAGAAGTGCTTAATAATTATTTCCCGAGGTGTTTTTAAAGAAGTTAAGTTTATTTTTTGATTCCATTGGATCAGTAACTCTAAAAATCGGGAAAATTTTTTGATCTGCTCTTTATGGAGACTAATTCCCATTTTTTGGGCACCGTTTATTAAAATATTTTCGTCTTCTTTTAACAAAAAACTCTCCTCTTTAATTTAGTCGTTAGTGAATAGTGAATAGTCTTTAGTATTAAAAACAATTTTTCAGTTCACGGTTCTCGATTGTTAGCTTAGAGTTGCAAGATGCAAGGTGCGTTTAGTAAGTAGTATATAGTAAGTAATATATAGTAAAGAAAATACATAGAATAGATGCAAGACAATATGACCAATCAGTCTTTGTCCTAACCGGTAAACTGGTTAACGGGATAACTGGATAACTTATATCCTATTTGCTCTTCCCCAGAATACGAGATACGGTCTTATTTTGGCTCCTGGATACTGGTTCCTGACTTCTTCTTTCTTCACACTATACGCTATACGCTCTTCCTCTTTACTATATACTAACGACTATTCACTAACGACTACTTGTGCTTTTCCACAATTTATCCACATAAATTAAATAATAGTAAATATTATGATTTAAACCCAGTTTAATTCAAAGATTAAAAAACTACAATCAAAAAACTTTTTTTAATTGGTAAAATCTTAATCCGTTGTTAAAAACATGATAATTAAACATTTTACATAAGTTATTTTTTGACTTATTTTTTGTGCGAATATCTAATTTAATTGAGGAAATAGCTTAAAAACTTAGATTCTAATTAATTTAAAGTTTTCCACAGTTTATTCACAATCAATTTTTAAAATGTTCCACGTGGAACATTGCCCTTTTAAGAAAAATTTTTTTGCCGTATTATACAAAATTAATCTATCATTTCCCGATACAAAAACGAGAAAATATATCATTGACTATTTCATCGCTTATAGAATCTCCGATAATTTCACCCAAAGAATCCAGGACATCTTTTAAATCGATAGTTAAAAAATCATAGGTTATTTTCTCCTTCAATCCTGCCAATACATTTTCTAATGCCTGTTTTGCTCTATTTAATTGGTTCGCTTGCCTCAAATTATTTATAATTACTCCGTTTTCTGGTATCACTAACCCCTCCATAGCTTCCCTGGCCAGCTTTTCTTCTAACTCTTCTATACCAATCTTTTCTTCTAAAGACATCTTTATGCTATCTTGAACATTTAAAAGATCGAACAACTTCTCTCTATCAATCTTTTCATTTAAATCTATCTTATTTTCAATTACTATAACCTTTTTACTTTCATTTTTTTCTTTATTTATCTCTTTAATTACTTCTTTGTCTTCTGAAGACAGGGGAACGCTTGTATCAAACATAGCCAAAATTAGCTTGGTTTCTTTTAAATGTTTCATAATCTTTTTAATACTTATCTTTTCTATAATATTTTCTGGATTTTTAAGCCCGGCGGTATCTATGATTTTAAAAGCTATTCCTTTAATATTTATTATCTCCTCTATGGCATCTCTGGTTGTTCCTGGAATATGGGTAACAATAGCACGATTTTCTCTTAATAAAGTGTTGAAAAGGCTGGATTTCCCTACATTAGCCTTGCCAACTATCAGAGCATTTATCCCTTCTTTGAGTATTTTCCCGTAATCCAGAGTCTCTATGAGAGAATTAACCTCTTTTAAAATATAACTTATATTTTCTTCTACCTTTTTCGGGCTTATTTCTTTAATGTCCTGGTCGGGAAAATCCATAGGGGCTTCAATCTCTGCGGAAATCCTTATCAACCTATTCCTCAAATCTGCAATCTTCTTCTTCAGGCTCCCGCCTAATTGGGCCAACGAAGAACTTAAACTCCTCTCGGTTTTTGCCTGAATAAGGTCAATTACTGCTTCAGCCTGGCTTAAATCAATCCTGCCGTTTAAAAAGGCTCTTTTAGTAAATTCTCCCGGTTCAGCCATCCTTGCCCCACAATTAATCACTGTTTCCAGAACTTTCCTGAGAGAGAGTATCCCACCATGACAATTAAATTCTACGGTGTCTTCCCGGGTATAAGTTTGGGGTTTTTTCATTAAAACTAAAATAACCTCATCAATTTTCTCCCCGCTTTCCGGATCTATTACAAATCCGTAATGAACGGTATGGCTGAAGAAACTTTTAATCTTTGTTTTATTTAAATTTTTATCTCTAAATACCTTTTGGGCTATTTCTAATACTTTTGGGCCGCTTATTCGGACAATGCCGATTCCGCTTTCACCAATTGGGGTAGAAATAGCAGCAATGGTATCATTTTCCCAAAATTTCATAGGTATTCTCCTGTCTTTTTAGTATCGCGTATCGAGTATCGCGTGAGTAAAATCAGAATTCGGAAATAAGGCTACGATGTATTGTAGCAAAAGAAAGACGGGCGAGATGCCTGGTTCATATTTTTCAACCGTTAATTATTACAAGAAGACACGGCGCGCCGTGTCTCTACATTAGACAGGCGAGACGCCTGTCCTACGGTTTTGTCATTTCCCCCTTACCCTAACCCTCTCCCGCCAGGGGAGAGGGAAGATAAGGACGGGTTCGATGAATCGTGCCCCTTGTATATTACTTAATTTCGGGCAGACACAAGGTCTGCCCCTACTTGTATCTTACGAAATTATCTCTTTTTTTATTTTTTCATTATCCTCTATACGCTGTACGCTATATTCCGATATACGAAATATAAAATAAAAAGCATAAAAAGATTAATATTCATCCTGGGGACAATATCTAACTTTTTATGCTTGTTAATAATTCTTTATTCTTCTTCTGTATTGTTTTCGTTTTCTTTTGGGGCTATAATAACTCTTCTAAAGGGTTCTGTTCCTTCGCTATAAGTGCCCAGCAGGGGTTCCTCCTGTAAAACAAGATGAACAATTCTTCTTTCCACCGCATTCATATAACAAAGAGCAATCTTTTTTCCTGTTTTTTTCACAATTTCTGCTTTTTCACGAGCATATTTGGAAACAATGTCTTCTCTTCTTTCCTTATAACCTTCAATGTCAATTATTATTTTTTTTCGTTCACCTTCTTCGATTTCTTTATTAGCAATAATGTTAACAATATATTGAAGGGCATCAAGAGTATGTCCGTGTCTTCCAATTAATACTCCGGGATTAGAGGTTTTTATTCCTAAAACGATCGTATCAACCTCTTCATTATTAATTACCTGTATTTCCCCATCCTCTATAATAAAATTTATTATTTTTTCCAGGGTTGTTTGAGCTTTTTCTTGAAGACTTAATTCAAAGTCATTAATATTCCCCAAATCTGCCTCCTCTTTTGTATCTAAACTACGACTTTAAAACGCTGGTGTAACACAACCGGATAAAATAGTTGTGCTTAAGAGCCCTAATTGTGTATCTTAATTCGTTAGTTAGTTACATAGTTAATGAATTATTAGCATTTAACTGATTAGTTAATTTCTCTTGCTTTTTGCATTCGAAACTAACGACTATTAAACGACTAATTTATCTTCTTTTACTTTTTTTATATTTTTTGGTTTTTGTCTTGCGTCCAGAAGAAGTTTCCCCGTATGCTCCCTCATAACCCGGGATCCAGGGTTCTTCTCTAAGAGCCACCGGTTTTTCCGGTTTTTTGTCAGTTAGTTTCTCTTTTTTACCCGAAACAATTTCTTTTGGGATTTCAGCTATTACAGGTGCTTTCTTGTTAATCAGATACTGCTGCCCAATCCCTAAAAGGGTAGAGGTAAACCAGTACAGGGTCAAACCGGAAGGTAAGCTAAAACTCATAAATCCAATCAATAAGGGCATCATAATGGTCATCATCTTCTGGGTCTGTTGGGTAGAACCTCCGTCTTTACCTGTGGTGCCGTCAGTGGAGGTCATCTTTTGCTGAATATACATTGAACCTGCTACCAAAAAGGGTAATATACCGACATATTGCATGTTAAAAATACCGCTCGGCAACATAGTGTTGGGATCTATCTTGCCTAAAGGAATTAATCGCTCAGCAGCAGCTAATCCGCCAATCATTTTTCCTGTTAGAAGGCCGGCATTTATTTCTGGTACTTTGTCAGCAATCCACAAAAATCCACCGTTTATTATTTTGGTGTTAGGAATATGATATTCAAACACTCTTAAGGCCTGGAAGAGCAGGATTAATATGGGCATTTGAATTAACAAAGGCAAGCACCCGCTCATGGGATTGACTTTATGTTCCTTGTACAAAGCCATTAACTCTTTGTTTAATCTTTCCTTGTCGTTCTTATATTTCTCCTGTACCGCCTTCATTAAAGGCTGGATTTTCTGCATCTCCCTCATGGAAACCATCTGTTTCTGCATTAAAGGATACAAGATTAACCTAATAAGAATAGTTAGTAATATAATAGCAACTCCATAATTGTTGGTAAAACCATAGAGCACCGTTAACAGTTTAGTGACTAGCGCAATTAAAGAACTCCACATATTTTCTCCTTTATCTTTTTGTTTTTTGTTTTTCTTTCTATTGCTTTTATTTTATTTATATTATCGTATTATTCTTTATTTTTATTTTTTATGTGCACAAACCCCCGAAGAGTCGGGAAGGGGATCATAGCCTCCCGGATTAAAGGGGTGACAACGCAATATTCTCCCCGCAGAAAGCCATAACCCTTTTAAAAGGCCGTATCTTTTTAGAGCCTGTGCGGTATATTCGGAACAGGTAGGATAAAACCTACAGGTAGCAGGCTTTAAAGGGGATATATATTTTTGATAAAAACTTATTAGTAAAATAATTATTTTATTCATAAAGTCTCTAATGAAATTCTATTGCTTTTTCTTTTATTTAAGAAAGAGCATAGATTTTCTATATCTTAGTTTAAATCTCCTGTTTGCGTCTGCTTTTTGGTAAAAACAATTTCCCTTTAGAAAAAAGGCTTTCCAAATCATAACATATCTCAAAATAGTTTGCTTCCCTAATATGATTTTTAGCCAGTACAATTATATCATATCCTGGAAGCAATTTCTTGTTTAGCAGTCGGCTTGCTTCTTTCAGCCGTCTTTTTATCTTATTTCTAACTACTGCCTTTCCTGTCTCTTTTTTTACTATTATCCCCAGTCGGTTAAAATCATAATCGTTTTTTAAAATAAATATTATTAGGTTCTTGCCTTCAATTCTTCTGCCTTCCGAAAAACCCTTCTTAAATTCACTGGTTTTTGACAATTTTCTCTTTATCAAAATTCCTCATCTGTTTATAAAATTAATTATCCGGATACCGTAAGGCGTTTGCGTCCTTTTAAACGCCTTCTCTTTAATACCAAACGGCCGGCTTTGGTGCTCATTCTTTCTCGAAATCCATGTACTTTCAGTTTTTTTCTGGTGTTTGGTTGATAAGTCCGCTTCATTTAACTGGCTCTCTCCTTCTTTATTAAAATGTAGAATCTAAAATTCAATGAAAATTATATCTTTAATACCCTCTAAATGTCAAGCTTATGGGGAAAGTATCTAGTATATAGTATCGGGTGTCGAGTTAAGAAAGAGAAAAAGATATAAATATGGAGAAATATTTTTGCTTAATAAAAATATTTTTGCTATTATAAGTACAAAATAAATTGCTTTTTTACCCGAGTTATCCACAGATGTTAATAAACTGTTAATAACTTCTTCGAGGCCTTTACTTTTAGCTGTTTAGCAATCTATAAAGAAAGTATTAAAGTTTATTTTTTTTAGGAAAATGTTAAAACTTAATAAAAAAACTCTTCCAAAGTTTTCCACAGCCAACTGTTAACTTTGGGGAAAATTCATAAAACCCTCATAACCTATGGGTTTTTGTAAATAATTTAGAGTTTAATAACCATTTTTTACTCTATAAAACTTTTATAATCGGATTCAGACAAAAAAATATTTAATTGTACGAGAAGGTGTATATATATGGAGTTTGCAGAGACTGAAGAACTGTGGAATAAAATTTTAGAAATAATTAAAGAAGATTTGAGCCCCCAAGCTTATAATAGCTGGTTCAGCCAAACAAAAGCTGTAAAATTTGGTGAAAATAAGTTGATAATTTCTGCCCCCGATGACTTTTGTAAAGACTGGTTAGAAAAACACTATACTGTCTTTATTAAAGATATTCTTAAAAGGACACTTGGCTCAGATGATAATTTAAAAATAGAGTTTAGAACAGCCGAACAAAAATTTTCCGCGCCTGCTCATTCTACCCCTAACCTTAAAAATAAAACAAAAAAACTAGAGCCTTTTTTGAAAAACAATAAACTTGCTTTAACTCCAAAATACACTTTTGATAGTTTCGTTGTGGGGAACGGTAACCGTTTTGCCCACGCTGCCTGCCTTGCGGTAGCTCAATCTCCCTCTAAATCTTACAACCCTTTATTTGTATACGGAGGAGTAGGTCTGGGTAAAACTCATTTAATGCAGGCTATTGGTAGACATATTGCACAACAAAACGGCAAAACTAAAGTTTTGTATATCTCTTCGGAAAAATTCACTAACGAGATGATTGATTCTATAAGGGATGACCGCACTGTCGCCTTTCGCGATAAATACCGCAGTGTAGATGTTTTATTAATTGATGATATACAATTTTTGGCCGGGAAAGAAAGGACGCAGGAAGAATTTTTTCATACCTTTAATACTTTATATGATTCTAATAAACAGATAGTAATTACCAGTGACAGTCCCCCAAAAGATATTCCCACTTTAGAAAATCGCTTAATTTCTCGCTTTGAATGGGGATTAATAACTGACATCCAGCCTCCTGATTTAGAAACCCGTATTGCCATTTTGAGAAAAAAGGCCCAATCAGAAAATTTAAATGTGCCTGCCGAAGTAATTAATTTTATTGCCGAGAATATTCCTTCTAATATTAGACAATTAGAAGGGGCTTTAACTAAATTAGTTGCTTTTTCTACTTTCACCAAAAAGGAATTATCTGTTTCTTTGGCCCAGGATATATTAAAAGATATTATCCCTTTAGAAAATAAAAAGGTTTCTATTAGTCAGATACAAAAAACGGTCTCGGATTATTATAATATTAAAGTTAATTCTCTTTTGTCTAAAAAGAGGACTAAAGATATTGTTCTGGCCAGGCAGGTGGCTGTTTATCTCTCCCGGGAATTAACCGATCTATCTCTAATTTCAATCGGGGGGTCTTTTGGTAGAAGAGACCATACCACCATTATTCATTCTTATAATAAAATTAAAAATAAAATTAAAAAAGATAAGAGTTTTAAAATTATTATAGATAATTTAGCTTCAGATATTAAAAAAGGTTAATTGTTAATAACCTTTTAATAATATGTTTAAAACTTTTAGTTGTTAGATATTTTTTTAAATTAAAAATAAAAAATGGGGAATTTGTTAATACCTAAAAATTTTATCCCTGATTTTATCCACAGGATATTTATAATAAAATATTAGGGTTTACTTTTTCTTTCCCCAGTTTCAACAAGACTACTAATAATAATACTGTATTTTTATTTAATTATTTAGAGTAAGGGAGTAAGAATATGAAAATTATCTGTTCTCAAGGAAGTTTATTACACGGGATTCAAACAGTACAAAAAGGAATATCCAGTAGAATTGGATTACCTATCTACAACGGAATACTTTTTGAAGCGAATGAAGACAATAAAGTCCATCTATTTGCCACCGACTTAGAAATTGGGATAGACTGTTACATTCCAGCTCAGGTTATTAAGACCGGTTCTACAGTTATTCCCAGCAGAATAATAAGTGAATTAATTAAAAAGTTTCCCGAAGGAAAAATAGAGATAGAATGCGCAGAGAATAATATAACTACTGTTAAAGAAAATAACTCTAATTATAAAATTTTAGGTTTTTCCGCAGAAGAATTCTCTAATTTTCCGGAAATAAAAATGAGAGCTAAAATTAAATTAAATCAAAAATTATTTAAAGAGAGTATTCAACAGGTTATATTTTCCACCTCCCGCGACGAAAGCAAAACTTTTTTAAATGGAGCTCTATTTAAAATAATAGATAATAAGATTGAGGTAGTTACTACCGATAGCCATAGACTATCTCTTAAAAATATTAAACCAATAAACATAGAAAAAACAACAACAGATGAAGAAATAGAAGTTATAATTCCTTATCGGGCTTTATCAGAATTATCCAGACTTCTTTTAGATAATGAGGAAGTATTTGTGGAAGTCAGATTTGGGGAAAAACAGATAATGTTTATTTTATTTCCTGATGGTCAGAAGAACAGTATAAGAATATATTCTCGGCTAATAGAAGGGCAATTTCCTGATTATAAGCAGATAATTCCAGATTCTTTTAAAACCGAAATAAAAATAAACACTGAGGAATTTAGGGATAAAATGGAAAGAATTACCCTTTTTGTAAGAGAAGATTTAAAGACAGTAAAGGTGGAAGTAGTTAATAAAGAAAATAGTCAAAAAGAGGAAAGATGTGAAATAATTTTAAAAGCAGAAAGTCCGAGTACAGGAGAAGCTTCTGAAAAAATTTCCTGTTTAAAAAAAGGAGAAGATATTACCATAACCTTTAACACTGATTATATTTTGGATGTATTAAAGATAATAAAAAAGGAAAACACTATAATAAAACTAAATGACCCGCTTAATCCGGCAATTATTACTCCGGATGAAGACAAAAATTATATTTATATTTTGATGCCGGTAAGGGCAGAGTAAAGGGAAAAAAGTTGCATTTTAAAAAAGTAAGATTGAAAAACTACAGAAATTTTTCTAACCTATCTATAGAGTTTGACCCCAATCTTAATATTTTTACCGGAAATAACGCCCAGGGCAAGACTAATTTATTAGAAGGGCTAAATTTAATAATTAAGGGAAGTTCTTACAGAACAAAAGAGGACAGGGAAGTAATAAAGTGGAACAATGAAAGCGCTTATCTGTTTGGAGAGATTAATAAAGACGATGAAAACATCCAAGTAGCTTTAGCTTTAGAGAAAAAATCGGAAGATTTTTATAAAAATAAACTGATTAAAACGATAAAAATAAACCAAAATATCCGGAAAAAAACTGCTCTAAACAAAGAATTTAAAGGGGTGGTATTTTCTCCTGAGCATCTACAGATAATAAAAGGTGCCCCTTCTTTAAGAAGAAAATTTTTAGATGAACAGATATCCCAAATTTATCCCTTGTATTATAGGTATCTTTCAGAATATTATAGAATTTTAGGACACCGTAATAATATATTAAAAAAAGAAATTAATCAAAAAAAGAAGAGAGAGCAACTCTTTATATGGGATCCTCGGCTGATAGAGAGGGGATCTTTTTTAATTTTAACCAGAATTAAATTTATAAAAAAAATAAATCGCCTGGCTCATAAATTTCATCAAAAAATTACCAAAGAAAAAGAAAATATTGAACTAACCTACCAAAGCAATATATTGAAAGACCAAGAAGAAAACATTTCTTCAATAAACAAAGAATTTAAAGATAAATTAGAAGAACACAGAGAGAAAGAAATAGAACAGAGGGCTACCTTACTCGGCCCCCACCGGGATGATTTTTCGGTATATGTCAACGGGTTTAATATTGCTTCTTACGGCTCACAAGGCCAGCAACGAACAGCTGTTTTATCTTTGAAATTATCCGAATTGGAACTAATTAAGGAAAAAGAGGGGGTTTACCCTATATTATTTTTAGATGATGTTATGTCAGAATTAGATGAAGACAGAAGGCATTTTTTATTAGGATTGATTCTTGACAAAAAGGTCCAGACTTTTATTACCAGTATAAACCTTGATTATTTTAATAGTAATATTAAAGAAAAAAGCAGGATATTTAAAATTGAAGAGGGGGAGATAATTAATTTATGAAAAAGAAAGACATAGTTCCCTTTAAAGCAGCCTTAAAAAATTTTTTAAAAGAGAAAAAATGGAGTAAAAAGATAAAAGGGTATCAAATAATTAGCAATTGGGAGAATCTGGCGGGCAAGGAGATTGCCCAATCTTCCCAGCCGATTAAAATACAGGACAAATGCCTTTTTTTAGCTGTAAAAAGCAATGTTTGGGCTAATGAACTAAATCTAAGAAAAGGAGAGCTTATTGAAAAAATCAACCGTGAAGCGGGGGAAAGAATAATTTCTAACATCCTGTTTAAGGTCCGAAGGCCTCAGTTTAAAGACAGTTAAAAAGGAATTTAAGGGAGACACAAAGAGAGGGGCTAATTTTGACATAAGTGCTACAATGTAGTAAAATTAAATAGATTTTAAATAATAAATTTAAGTCTCCACAACAAATTATAAATAAAAATAAAAACCGTAGCGGAAAGCTGCGGTTTCATTTTGATAGGAGTTTATACCATTGCCAAAAGGGAAAAAGAAAACCAAGAATATAGATAATCAATACAACGCTAAACAGATACAGGTATTAGAGGGGTTAGAGGCAGTCAGAAAAAGGCCCAGCATGTATATCGGTAGCACTTCCAGCAGAGGGCTGCATCATCTTTTAGACGAAGTGGTAGATAACAGTATTGATGAAGCGATGGCCGGCTATTGTAAGAAAATAGAAGTGTTTATCCACCCCGATAACAGTGTTACTGTAACTGATGACGGGCGGGGAATCCCGGTTGACATTCATAAACCAACCAAGTTGCCGGCGGTAACCATAGTGCTGACCAAACTTCATGCCGGCGGTAAGTTTGGAGGAAGTGGATATCGGGTCACCGGCGGACTGCATGGAGTAGGCATTTCAGCTGTAAATGCTCTTTCGGAATGGCTGGAAGTAGAAGTAACCCGAGATAAAAAAATATTTTTTCAGAGATTTGAAAAGGGTAATGCTACATCCGATTTAAAAATAATAGGAAGATCTTCCCGCACCGGGACCAAAATTACCTTCAAGCCCGATCCGACTATTATTGAGGACACCACCTTTAATTTTGATAACATTACTCACCGGCTAAGAGAAATCGCTTTTTTAAATGCCGGGGTTAAGATTAATTTAAAAGATGAAAGGGAAGAGAATAAAGAAGTTTCTTATAAATACAATGGGGGAATAAGCGAATTTGTTAGCCATTTAAACAAAAATAAAAACGTTTTATTTTCAAAACCCATCTTTTTTAAAGGGAAGAAGGAAGACATAGAAGTGGAAGCCGCCTTACAATATAATGATAGCTATTTAGAAAATATCCTTTCTTTTGCCAATAATATAAATACCGAAGAAGGCGGAACTCATTTAGCCGGATTTAAAGCCACTATAACCAGAGTAATAAATGATTATGCCCGCAGCAATATATTGTCTAATGGTAAAAAATTATCTTTAAAAGAAGGCGAAAACAATCTGTCGGGCAATGACGTAAGAGAGGGATTAACTGCTGTAATTAGCGTAAAACTATTGAACCCTCAGTTCGAAGGTCAGACCAAAACCAAGCTGGGAAACAGTGAGGTAAGAGGAGTAGTATCTTATATTGTCGGAGAAGGATTAAACAATTTCCTTAACGAGAATCCGAGTGTGAGTAAGAGGATACTGGCTAAATCCATTTCTGCCTTAAACGCCAGGGAAGCAGCCAGAAAGGCTCGAAATTTGATTCGCCAAAAAAACGGAATATTAGGATTGGGCACTCTTCCCGGAAAATTAGCTGATTGTTCAGAAAAAGACCCTCTATTTAGGGAGATATTTTTAGTAGAGGGTGATTCCGCCGGAGGCTCGGCTAAACAAGGGAGAGACAGGAGGTTTCAGGCTATCCTACCCCTAAGGGGTAAAATTTTAAATGTAGAAAAATCACGTTTACATAAAATACTAGATAATAACGAAATAAGATCCATGGTTACCGCTTTAGGTATAAACATCGGGGAAGATTTAGATATTGAAAAATTAAGATATTACAAAATTATTATAATGACTGATGCAGATGTCGACGGAGCCCATATAAAAACCCTGCTTTTAACCTTTTTCTTCCGTTATATGAAACCATTAATCGAGAGAGGGAATATTTATATTGCCCAGCCTCCTCTTTACAAAATTGAATATAATAAAAAGAGCCACTACTTGTTTAACGAACAAGAGTTAAGTGATAAGTTAAAAGAGATAGAAGGTAATCCCCGAGTTCAGAGGTATAAAGGGTTAGGAGAAATGAATCCTGAGCAATTATGGGAGACCACCATGAACCCGGAAAACAGAGTTTTAAAGAAAGTAGAGCTGGAAGACAATATAGAAGCAGAAGATATGTTTACAATTCTAATGGGGAACAAAGTTGAGCCCAGAAAAGATTTTATATACAAACACGGCTTAGAAGTGAAGGATTTGGATATTTAAATTCGTATCGCGTATTGCGTATCGCGTGAAAAAAGAGGGAGTCAGAAGTCAGAATTCAGGAGCCAGAAGTAGGGGCGTATAGAATTAGTTATCTGGTTAGTTGGTTAAAGAATTAATACGGGGTTAGTGTAGAGGCACGGCGTGCCGTGTCTTCTTGTACTAATTAATAGTTGAAAAAGAATAGACAGGCAAGATGCCTGTCCTACGAATAGGTAAATTGGTGAATAGGTAAATTGGTCAATCGGCTAATGGTTGTATGACAAATAAAAGTCTACCACCTTTTTATCACTTGCTTTGTTTATTTCAAAGGAAATTTTCTTTACCAATTGTAAATAAAAAGAGGGTATCTTAGAAGACACAATCGCTCTTTCTCTTTG
>Ga0315543_1002860_pt1 | contig 16121 bp, 15 predicted proteins | sample SalMarSW160210MG_2_FD_203098 | JGI IMG/M metagenome (GOLD analysis project Ga0315543, IMG submission 203098) | Salt marsh sediment microbial communities from the Plum Island Ecosystem LTER, Massachusetts, United States - Salt Marsh Sediment SW1601-210 ...
CTTCGACGAGGTCAAACTGGCTGGAGTAATAGCGGAGACGTGCCTCCGCGGAACGCGCGCTATCCGGGTAGAACCGGCCGCAACTCAGCAGGGTTGGGTCAGTCCATGAGCAAGTCCCTACCCTTATCCTGCCCATTTCAGCGAATGCCGGTGGAGCCGTGTCCGCTGGCTCCCCTTTCCGTGGCGGAGAGCTCGCTCACCTCCTCTATTGGCAGGTCAGCCAGCTTACCTATGACCAGCTGTGCTATCCTGTCGCCGTGTTTGAGCTCGAAACTGTTATGACGTCCCACTGTATACATCGTCACCATCACTTCACCTCTATAGTCGCTGTCGACTGTGCCCAAGGCGACAAGAACTCCTTTTGCCGACAGACCTGACCTGGGGCGTATTTGGGCCTCATAGCCGCTGGGCACTTCAAGGGCAATGCCAGTGCCGATCAGCCTTGGCTTCCCTTCAAGTGTGACTCTTCTGCTGCTTTCCTTAATGTAGGCAAAGAGGTCCAGCCCGCTCGCCCCTTCAGTAGCCCGCTGTGGTAGACGGGCATCGGGGTACACCTTCTTGACTTTGAGAGCTTGCATTTACTGAGCGCTGCATTTTTAATTTTACATCCCGGGGGCAGTCATAGCAATTACGAACTGGCAGGACAAAGTGTGTGCATGGTATTTTGCCTTTTGCTCTCCTCGCGGAGTGGAATGAACGCATCAGCAATGATATCCAAAATTTCCTCTCTTTTCTGGATTACACCTTCAACTACAATCAGTGGCTCAAGCCTGAATACCGCTCCGAATGGCTGGCGGACTTAGTGAGCCTGATTGACTAGACCAATCTAGTTTGTTGTGAAATGGGCTTCTCAACGGTGTGTCCTCTTTTGACTTTTCTGCAAACCAATGTATACAATCCGAGCACGAAGGTCAATGTTCAACGAAAGGAGGAAGAAATGGAAAATCTGTGGTTGGCACTCTCCTGGGGTTCACCTATTGGCGTTGGTATTTTCCTTGTGTGTCTGGGTGGCATGATCTACCTGCTCTCCAAAGCTGATGCACTAAAAAAGAGTGGGCGCGGGAAGGAAAAGGAGAAGGAATAACCACGTCCTGTAAACGCATATTGCTATGTTGTAATCAAGTCGTTTCCCCGCATGGGGAGACATCGTTTCGTTTCGCGATTATACTGGGAATTGCCCTGCCGGTTGCCAGGGCTATGAGGAGTAAGCAAAAATAGAATCGAGATACCAAAATCGCAACTTCACAAAGCCACGAAACATTATGTAGAAAACCTGCACAATTGGGCGGATTGTTGTTATATCCAAGTATCAGGGAGACCGGTGATAAATGACCAAAGAAACAATACTCCAGACAGATAAAGATGTGCTAAGAGAGGGTCTCAGCAAATATACGCGAAAAGCATTTCACATGCTTCCTAAATTGGATAAGCCCCGCGTTCTGGATGTGGGTTGTGGTTCGGGCGTTCCGACAATGGAACTCGCAAGGTTAAGTAATGGACAAATAACAGGGTTGGACATCAACCAGCCTCTTCTGGATAGACTTACGAGAAAGGTCGAAAAGGCAGGGCTGTCAGACCGAGTCAAGACCGTGAACTGTTCAATGTTCGATATGGATTTCCCGGATGAAAGCTTCGATATCATCTGGGCCGAGGGCTCGACATTCATTATTGGTTTTGAAAGGGCCCTCAAGGAGTGGCGACGTTTCCTTAAGCCCAAAGGGTGCCTGGTAGCACATGAATTCACTTGGTCGCGCCCGGATCCACCACAAGAGGTCTACAATTACTGGAGGGGGCTTGCTGCTTCAGGGATAAGGACAGTGCGAGAGTACCTGGAACAAATCCCTGCCTGCGGCTATGACGTAATCGGGTATTTCACATTGCCTGAGGATGCATGGTGGATTGAGTATTATGGTCCTCTGGAGAACCGAATCCAGGAGCTTCGCCCCAGGTATATCAATGACTCCAAGGCTCTTGAGGTACTCGACAAGGAGCAACGGGAGATTGACCTGTCCAGGAAATACCACGAATGGTATAGCTCGGCGTTCTTTATCATGAAAAAGAGATAACGAGAGTCCAAATTGTTAGATTGTGTAATCGAGAGCCAAGAACACTAACATTCTAGGTTGCGTTGTCAAGGTAGTTGCAGTGATGTATCCCTGCCGGTGCGGAATGTAATTACAACTTTGAAGAGGGAGGTGATTCTGGCAGGGAAATAAGGGAGAAGACCTTCCATATACAGAAGTTCTTTTGTATGTAATAATGTTAAATGTTAACAATTAGACATGTCTGGGGCTGGTAATCAGTGACCGAGGAGCTCTTCATTGAGGGCATAGTTGCGAAAGACCCTATCTACAACATCATTCGCGACGAAAAGAACGACTCATACATCGTTGAGGTTAGATCATTTGCGCAAGAACTCTGGCAAACATACAGTCCGTATGCTGACACCGATTTTAGGCAACAAATCCAGGTAGATTTCCACGCCCGTTTTTGGGAAATGTACCTAACCTGTACTTTCCTTAAAGCCTCTCTCCCGGTGATAAGCAGAGACAAAGGCCGAGACAGAGGCCCAGATATTCTCATTGAAGATCAAGCCTGCCGGATCTGGGTGGAGGCTATAGCTCCCACCAGCGGCGCAGACGAGAACCCAGACCGAGTTCCAGATTTCAGACATGGTGTGGCTACACGAGTCCCGGATGAGCAGATTGTTCTTCGCTACCGGAGCGCAATTAGTGAGAAATTCGACTACAAATACCACAATTATTTGGCTACTGGAGTTGTGTCATCCTCAGACCCATACGTGATCGCGATTAACTCATGCAGAATAAAGGCTGCAATAGCAGACTCTGATCCGCCACGTATCCTGAAGGCAGTATTTCCCATCGGATACCAACAAGTCACCATTGATAAGCAAACGAGAGAAATCATTGATTCAGGCTTCCAATTCAGGCCAGCGGTCGAGCGTGCAAATGGTACACAGATTTCAACTGATCTGTTTTTGAATCCAGTATATGAGAAGCTAAGTGGCATCCTCTTCTCCAGAGCCAGTGTCGAACACTTGATTAGGCGGTTAGGAGAAGATTTTATATTTATTCACAATCCTCTGGCAATAAATCCCGTCCCGCCCAGTTTCTTCAAGTTTGGCAGAGAGTACTCAGCCCAAGAAGGCCCCGAGACCTACACCGTCACATACAAGGACTGGAGTACGGATGATTGACATGGGATATCGGGAAGCCTAAGAAGTACCTCAGCCCGACTTGCTAAGGGCTGCCGCTGAGTTTGATCCTTAGGCAACATCTCTAGGAGCCTATGTGAGTGATACGGTCCATTTCATTGCAGTGGACAATGACGTCAGAGAATAGGGCTCTCTCAACGCTCTGTGGGGAAACACACCCCAAAACGATATGAACATCCACCTCAAGTGGGTATGTAGTTTTTTGAAGGTTGATTAGTCGGATAGTCTCCTGGGCGTAGATACCAAGAAGGCGCTCCAGCAAACCGAAATACTCATAGCAACCAGGGGCCACGGTAGCTAAATATCTGCCCGTGCAGTTATCGTAGCGTCTCCTAGAAAGTCACTCCACCTGTTCGCCAGAACATTGAACAATTTATCGGATTGTTAATTCGAGCGGGATTGAAGCTCCAGCGGCAATAAGGAATAGTGAGCCTCAGCAATAGGCTCAGGTGAAACGCTTTTTGTATCTTTTCAAATGGCTATGGTCCTGGCTCGGGCGAGCCAGGATTATCCAATTGCTTGTCTTCTGCGCCCCCTGATAGCGAGGACTATGCTGCCTACAACCCCTACTAGAAAAGCTGCCGGGCACAAGAAAACGGCAATAATGAAGAACGCCACATGAAAGACCTCCATCACATGACTTAACGCGCTAATGTGGCTGGTGAGTATGGTCAGGCCATAAAAGACATTATGTAGCACAACAAAGACAATGAACCCACCCACTGATGCTCCCAGCAAGATTAAGAACATCTTCGTTCTTTTCCAGGTGCGTGTTACCGCGACGATCAAAGTGATGGCTGCCAGGTAGCATAGAACTATGCCTGGCAGATTATCGCTAACCCCAACGAGAATAGCGCCTATCACAAGGGCACAAAATATCCCTGCCAGTACAAATAGTTCCTTTCGCCTCCTTCTGCCTTCGGCGTTTTCTTCAAAAGTGAAGAATTTTCTAATAGATGTACCCACCACTAACAAAAACTTCTTCAGGGAAATCCTTTTCATCATTTCACGTCTTCCCATCTGCCTCTCGTGGAACCATTCCAGCGTTTGGAATAGCCGTCGCCAGGACTAGAATGCTGACTTATCTTACCATATTTGGGAATAGAGGTGGATAAGTCTTGATGCCGTGCCCGCTGCTCGAAAGGCTAAAGAAGGAGAACAGCTAAATGAGGCAATGTCTTACCAGGTAACTGAATGCGCACAAGGTATTGACAACAGCACTACACTTTATTATATAGTAGTTTCGCAACGGATACGGAAAAAGGAGGTGACAAATGGCTCAGCAAGGGTCAACCTGGGGCGACCCCACGATGGCGGGCTTGTTTGCCGTAGCGGCTGGCAACACTGCTGTTTGGGCAATCTTGACCGGGAAGATAGCAATCACAGATGTGTCAATCTTCATCGCCTGGCTTCTGGCGGCAGGGCTAATCCTAATCATCGTCGGGCTAATAGGCTTCAGAAATGGAGATACAATTAACGGAGTCCTGAATTTATGTTTCGGAGTACTCTTCTTCGCTACCCCGGCACTGACCTACATATTTCAGCTGTGGGGCGGGATGCCGTTACTGGCGCTTGGCATTCCTGGTATCCCCACCACAATCGTCAACGGATGGGTATTCATCATACTGGGGATAATTCTAGCGACCTTTATCCCGATACTGGGGCGCACGAGCTGGATCCCATCTATCGCGATGCTCATAATGGTGATTGGTATATTCCTGATGGCTGGCTATACCATGCAGGGCTTCCCACCAATGGGGATATGGCCACTGATAGGGATAATAGCTGGCTGGTTACTCTTGGCAGGTGGGCTGATAATGCTCTACCTTGGTATGGCCCTGGGGCTGCTTACAGGCTTTGGAAGACTGATTCTGCCGATTGGTCGCCCAATTTTCAAGTAGGCTAACTAGCGAGCCTGGACCTAAGCCTTTGATTGCGAGGCAATCGAAGAGGTAGACACATCAGTGCCCATGAATCAACTTTTTAAGTTGCTCTGGGTTGCTGCTTTTCGCCATAGCTTCTTTAGCGGTGACCTTGCGGTTTTTTACCAGGTAAGCTAATGACTGGTTCAAAGTCTGTAGACCGTCTTTAGTATTGACCTGCATAATACCGGGCAATTCAAAGGTTTTGCTAGTGCGAATTAAGTTTCTAACAGCAGGGGTAGCAACCAAAATCTCAAAAGCCGCTATTCTTCCTTTGCCTCCAGTCCGCGGCAACAGGGTCTGCGACAGCACCGCTTCTATTATCTGGGATAGCTGTAATCTAATCTGGCGTTGCTGGTCAGGAGGGAAGACATCAATCATGCGGTCAACAGTCTGGACAGCATCAATGGTGTGTAATGTTGCCAGCACTAGCTGTCCTGCTTCCGCTGCAGTGATAGCTGCGCCTATGGTCTCCAGGTCACGCATCTCGCCCACGAGAATCACGTCAGGGTCATGACGGGGAGCATGCATCAAGGCAGTGGCGAATGACTTAGCATCATCACCCAGCTCTCGCTGGGCGATGATGCATTTCTTGTTTTGATGCAAGTATTCAATGGGGTCCTCAATAGTGATGACATTCCGTCTTTCATTCTCATTAAGATGGTCAATCATTGCGGCTAGAGTGGTACTCTTGCCAGTTCCGGTAGGCCCGGTAACCAGGATAAGCCCCCTGGGCCTAAGAACAAGCTCCTTGCAAATCTGGGGTAACTCGAGTTCATCAATAGTTGGAACAGTGGATGGTATCCGGCGGAAGGCGAGGCTCATTGTCCTTCTTTGATTGAATACGTTCACTCGAAATCCAGCTAACCCAGGAATAGTGTAGGCTAAATCTAACTCCAGTTTTTGGTCAAAAGCCTTCCGTTGACTAGCAACAGTAATATGCTCAAAAGCCTGTTTAACATCTGTAGGGGTAACTGGCGGCAAATCTTCCTGCGGTATGAGCACACCATCGATACGCAGCACCGGTGGGCTTGGAACCCTCAGATGTAAATCTGAGGCATCCATTTCTACCATTAAGCTAAGAAGTTCATCTATTTGCATGCTAGCAAGCCCTTAGTTGTAACAACAACCAAATGTCTCCATAGAGGCAGTATGCCAAAATTTGTGCTCCAATACAATGGTATGGTGTCTTGTGATTCTCCATTTATCCCGGTCCAGCTTATTCGACCTCAGCAGGCTATAGTCCTGGTGCCAAAAAATCCCGGGAAGAGAGCATTTTCTATGGTATGCAAAGTGTCACACCATACGCTGCCAAGCTCGGCGAAGAGCAGGGTGCTGACTGTGAGAGAACCAGCAAAGTATACCCAGAATAGACATTCATTATAAGTCCGAAGATAAAGGCAGAGATAACGCCAAAGCCTGCTAACCATTTTCCACTTAACGGGATTGCAATTTCGATAGCGATAAGGGCTATTCAGCCTGGTAGACCCAGGTGAATCGCTTCTTGTATCTTTCCATTATGGCTATGGTCCTGGTGCCAAACAATCCCAGGAAGAGAGCGTTCCCCACAGCGTGGGAAACATCAAACCAGAAGCTGCTGAGCTCGGCGAAGAGCAGAGTGCTAAGTGTGAGAGGACCAGCAAAGTAGAGCCAGAAATAGATATTCATTATAAGTCCAAAGATAAAGGCAGAGATAACGCCAAAGCTTACCAGCCATTTTCTAGTTAACGGGATTGCTTCGCGGATCCTGTCCTGAACAAAATGAGATTCTTCGCTACGCTCAGAATGACAAGAGGCGAAGGGCTCAGGGCTTCGGCTCACCGCAATGACATATTCAGGAGTGGAACGACGCATGAATCGCCCTAGATAGCCAGCACCACAACCTATCAACCCCCAGGCAAGCATCTGGTATAGCGTCCAGGGACCCTGCCCCAAGAAGAAATTGGAAATGAACGGCGTCATCGCTCCCACCATAAAGCCAGATACGGGACCAAAGACATATCCAGAGCAAATTATCAAGAAGGTGCATGGCTGAAAGCTGGGAATGGCACCAAAAGGAATTCTCAAAACCGCCGACATAGTGGCTAACATGGAAATCAAAGCTATCTCTTTGGAGCTCTGGGCAATTGATTCGAAACTGAAGAAAAAGGCCAGTATGACCACGATAGCAAGCACAGTTGCCATTAACGCCCAGTTCATTAGAGCATTTAACGAAGGCAGTAACACAAAGCAAATAGAAAGACCCACGCCAAGAGATATCAGCAGTGCCAGAGGAGATTGCTTCACTTGCCCCTTCACTGCGCTCAGGACTTCGGCTAACCGCAATGACGTATTGTGACTCATGTCAATGCCTCAATCATCTCCTCAGCAGTTAATATATCGCCAGAGACACCATAACTTTTGAGAGCCTGCGCCAGGCGGTTTATCTGGGGCGAGAATAACAACGCTCGTGATAGCACTTCTCTCCTGGGACCGTCTACCACGATTTTTCCTTCGCTGAGCAACGCTACTCTGTCGCTAAACTCAGCCGCTATCTCCACATCCTGAGTCACCAGAATTACTGCTCTGCCCTCCCTCCGATATTCGTCCAGAAATTTCATTAACTCAGCCTTTAGCCGGTATTCCATCCCCCTGGTAGGCTCATCAAGGATAATTATCTGGGGCTGAGCTACCAGGATAGAAGCCAAAGCTACTCTTTGTTTCTCCCCACCACTCAGGAACCGGGGATATTGGTATCTATATTGCATCAGACCAAATCTCTCCAGCGTTCGATTAATCAATAATTCCGCTTCTTCACCCTTGACTCCCAGGTTATTCAAGGTGAAAGCAAGCTCCTCTTCCACCGTGTCGCAAAATAAATGGTCGTTGGGATTTTGAAAAACATAGCCCACTTTCCTGGACAACTCAGCCACAGTCGCTTCTTTAGTATTGATGTCACCAAGAATAACATCGCCCTTTGTCGGTTTAAGCAAGCCGTTGAAATGCTTGACCAAGGTAGTCTTCCCTGAGGCATTCCGTCCCATAATGGCGACAAATTCCCCGGGGCACATCTTCAAATTTATGCCCTTTACGGCAACGAAACCATCAGGATAGACATGCCATAAGTTCTTCACCTCAATTAGAGGCTTAAGATGAGATTGTTTCGTTTCACTCGCAATGACAGGTCCTTTATTGTCACCCTGAGCGATAGCGAAGGGTCTCGGGATTGCCACGCCGGAGCCTGCCCTGAGCGGTGAGATTCTTCGGTCACTTTGCTCCCTCAGAATGACAGGGAGCGAAGGGGCTCGCAATGACAATGAGGGATGCTCGGAATGCCGAGGGGCGAAAGGCTCGGAATGCCGGGAGGCGAAGGGCTCGGAATGACGAAGAGCTTTAGCTAACGCTATTCTGCCTTCCTTGACCGTCAGTGGAGTGTTATCAATGAGGTTGCCTTTGCTCTTCACAGCCTGAGCAAGCTTAATTATGGGAGGTATCCCAACACCACTTTGGGAAACCCTTCCATCGCTGAGAATTGACCGTGGATCTCCGTCAGCGGTAATCATCCCCTTCTCCAGCACAATAACCCTATCGGAGTGCGCTACCACTCTATCCAATCTGTGTTCCACCAATATCACCGTGATGCCCAGCTCATCATTTAGCCGCTCGACTACATTAAGGACATCTTCAGCACCTTTGGGGTCTAATTCCGAAGTAGGCTCATCCAATACCAGGATATCGGGGTAAAGCGCCAGCACAGAGGCTATCGCCACTCTCTGCTTCTCGCCACCGGAAAGTTCGCTTGTTGCTCGATGTCGTAAGCTGACAATACCCACTGTATCCAGCGCCTCCTCCACTCTCCTGGCGATAACCTCTTTAGCAAAAGCGAGGTTTTCCAACCCAAAGGCAAGCTCGCTATCCACATCCATAGCCACCAACTGGTTTTCGGGGTCTTGAAATACCATCCCTACCATAGTAGCCAGTTCTTTGGTGGAATGCTTCATCACATTAAGGCCATTAACTTCCACCTTGCCGGTTATCTTCCCACCGTAAAAATGGGGTATTAACCCGTTTAGACAGCGACACAGGCTCGACTTTCCCCCTCCAGAGGGACCGGTAAGTAATACAAATTCACCATCCTCGATTTCAAGGTTGATGTCGCGAAGAGCCGGCTTATCACTACCGCTATAGTAAAAGGTCAGATTCTTTATGCTAACCAAGAGACACCTTCCTTTTTAGTAAAGCCAGGATAGGCATAGTGTTAACCAGAAGTAGTAAAACAAATAACATAGCCCATTCTGAAGCAGTAAGGCTGACAGCCTCGACAACGGGATAATACTGGTATCCTCCTTGCCCCAAACAGCGCAAAAAGATTCCAAAGGCAATGGAGGAAAAAACGAACGATAAAATAGTTATGTCACCTTTACTTAGTTTCAACTCCTTATAAAAAGTCCTCTTTTGCCCCGAGCCAAACGCCCGTGACTCCATTGCTTCAGCCACCTGGACAGCGCGGTCCAGGGAGTTGGATAACAATGGAATAGCGATGGAGGCATAGCTTTTGACTCTTTGAATCCGCCCTCCCTTGTCAAGCTCCAGGCCCCTGCTCTTCTTTCCATCAGCAATACGTTGAGCATCATCAATCAGAGCAGGAACAAATTTAGTGGACAAGCTTGTCACCATAACTGATTTATAAGGTAATTTCGCCTTAACCATAGCCAACATAAGGTCATCAGGATGAATGGCAAACATAAGCACAGTGAAAGCGGAGATTATCGCCAGCAATCTCAAGCTATTCCCCACCCCCCAGAGTATCCCCTCCAGAGTTATTCGAGGGGCACCGGCTATGGGAATGGCAAAGGGAAATTGATATAGAACATGAGAGCCTTGATTGCTTACCAGGGCATTGATGACTATGATTAATAAGCATAAAAAGAAGGCGAACTTCATCACCGAAAGCCATTCTTTCCATACCCTGGCTGTCAAAATTACCGGTAACGTAGATAAAGAGAGTAGAAGAAGATAAACGGGACTATCGAACAGTAGGGCAAGGATACAAACACAGGCAATCCAGGCTAACTTACACCATGGACTAAGTCTGTGGATGACCGTGCCTTTGTCACTATATTTGTAGCTTACCATTCATGGAAGTCCCAATGCACTACATCACCATCGTGGAGTATGTAGGCAGCAGCTCCGACATTTGGTGATACCTCATTAACATAATAGAACCAATCTTTATTTGTTCCTGGATACTGAGTGTGCACGCCATCTATCGCCCCTACAAATCCTCCCCCGTACTTCGTTTCCACGGTAGCCACCTGCTGTAATGCATCCATAGCAGTTGAGCCATCATCCAATGTTACCGATTCATCCCGCATTAGCTCCTGGCTGAAATTCTGGGTAACGATTACCCAAACTTCAATTTGCCCTGATGGCGTTGACTGGCAGCCGCCTAACGGAATGGCAAGCAGGCAAGCAACAACAATCGCAATTACAACAAGTTTTAAGAGATTGTTTTGCTTTGCTCCCAATAACATAATGTCAATAAGCTTTACTTCTTCTCCGTACTAAAAATGCTGCTAGAGCTGCAAGCAAGGCAACTATGCCAATCGCCACATACAACGGCCAGCTAGCGATGTGGAACTGAACAGGCACCTTGACTCCCGTACCCACTCCCAGCTGGAGGGAGGGATTTGCGGCAATTATGTAAAGGCGAATAGCATAATCACCGTGTGAGAGTAGAGGAGGAGAAGCAATTACTTCTACTTCTTTAACCTCAGCGGGGACTAGAGTGAATTCACTTGGTGCAATATCAAACCAGTCTTTATATTCCTCGTCCACATATATTTCATACTCCGCCTCGCTATCCCCTGTGTTGATCACATAGAGAGTTTCATTGGCTGAACTGCCAAGGTAAACATTGAATTCTAGCTCCCTTGGAGCAATTCCTACCCCGGCTGCTAACAGTGAAATAGGAAACAAAAGCATGACGGCAATCACCAAACAAAAAGCAGTGAGCAGCCATCTGCCTTGCATATTAGGATTCTTCCGCCCAGAAGATTAGAATGCCTGTCTTTGTGCCAACACCAGCGTAATCCAGGGAAACAGCCAGTTTAGCTTGAGTTTCCAAATTGTCATTAGCATTTATTGTCTTACCAAACAAACGCCAGGAATTATTATCCAGTTTCAGCCCATTGACAAACAAGCCTTGTGCCTGATCAGTTGTTTCAGCAGTAACCGTAACTGGCATACCCCCTTTATTTTCGATAGTTATACTATAGGCATCGCTAGTATATCCTGGTGCCAGATCACCAAAATCGATACTATCAGGAGTTACCTCAATAGAGATTGCCGGGGTAATTGTGACAGATAAACTGACCTGCGCTTGAGAGCCCACTCCCGTCCCCACCCTGACTGAAACCTCATCACTTCGGATGCAGCCGCTTTTCTCAGCAAAGAGCTCAAAGGTGCCATCCCTATCTATAGTGATGTTTACCTTGCCATCACTGCCAGTGGTGTAATCGTGGTCAGCATAGACAGTAGCATTTTCGCAAGCTGACCAATCGTGAGCAGTATCATTATATACGCTCACCGTGACACTGAACTCCTCACCCTTAGCCACTGCAGTTTTATTTACAGATATCTTTAAGGGAAGGTCAGTCCAAGCTCCATAATAGAAAAGCACTTCCTCATGTGGAGGAGCCGGAGGCGTTGTCTCAGCAAGTATAAATTGGTCAGCGCCAACGCTAGGGCTGTAGTAATCTACCCGATACATCCAACCATTTGCTCCACTCGGCTGTTCACCGGCTATCGATTCTGCATATAGTCCTCCATATTCATCGGTCACATAATACGAAAACCTCTCCTCATGGTTGGAAGCCTCATCCAGAGCTCCCAGAGCAGTGGGGTCTGATAGATGATAAATGGTGCCACTATTATCAGCCGTAATATCAGACTCGGTAACAGTTACATCACCACTCCAGATAGTGCTGGATTGCCCTTCAATCCTTACATAAACTGAACCGAGGGCCTGAGGCTGAAGAACCTCGACAGAGTATGGCTTGCCTAAAAGAGCTGGTATGGCATAAGCAGTAATCCAGGGAGAAGGGTTGCCCTGCCAATCAGGAAAGGAGCCATCGAGGTTCTGAAAGCCAAGCAAGTCATCGATAGAGGTATTATTATTCTTTGTCCAGTTACTGCTCGTCGGGTTCTGTCCCGCAGCTACAATGGCATCAATTGCCCAAGAATCGGTGGACGGGTTAGTTGCCCCCCAGGAGAGAAAGCCACCATTATCCGCCTGCTGGGATTTAATATAATTTAAGCTATTTACGATAGCATTTGAGCCTGAACTTTCCCCGGCAGCAATCAAAGCCATCACAGCGCAGGCGGTATCATCGACATCGCTACCCTGCCCCACTCCCCAACTCCAGCCACCATCATCGTTCTGGTTAGCCTTGATGAAGGCTACTGAATTAGCCACAAGCTCCGAACTCTGGCTTTCACCAGCAGAAATAAGAGCCATCACTCCCCAGAAATCATCGTTGAGCAGGGACGTGTCACCAATCTGACCGCTGTTGTATTGCCCCTTCAACAGATTTACAAAATCTCTGCCACCAAAGCTCGTTGGGTCTTCATCGGCAGCAACCATAGCTAGAGTCATCCTGGCATAATCGGTAACTGAAGTGGCATCCCCCGCATTAGCAGCGAGATAATCAACAATGGAATTACTTCCCGCTTTCCAATCATGCGGGTCTTCTCCAGCAGTAGCTATCGCCATAGTCACCCATGCTGAGGTAGCAAAACCTCCGATGTCACCTTGAGTTGTCTGGCTGTTACACAAGTAATCTAAAGCACTGACTATTTCAGTATCGCTACACGATAAAGGATAATTAGAATATGCAACTATGGGTATAGGCAAAACAGTCAATATAACCGCAAAAATTAACAATAAACTGGCAAGAAAAGCAGCAATCCTCTTTTTGATATCAGCCATTTCGAGCCCTCCTTTCACTTCTTAAACAAGGTTACTTTATTATAGACAAGTATACTTGATTACAATAGTATAAATAACCCTGTAATGAACTGTCAATACCCTGAAGTTGGGTTACTTACTTAAATGATTTGACACGTTACCCTATTCGTCATTGCGAGGCACATCCCCTTCTTGTCATTGCGAGGAGTATCAGTGACGAAGCAATCCCAAGTTGAAGCCTAAGCTCAAAGCAGTAAATCCCGAACAATATCAAAAATCAAACATAAAAAGTCAAAATGACAAATTAATAATGTAAAAACCTTCCTTATTTTGATCTTTGACTTCTGACTTTCTTTTGCTCTGTCATTTTGACTTTTGACTTTTAACTTCTCACGGGCCGCTTATTTCGTGTCAAATCAACAATTTTGTATTCCAGCTTCTCCTCTTCCAGCCTGCGAACTATTTCTGATGCTGCATCCTCAGTAGAAACCACCAGGAATGATTGTCCACAGGATGCTGCCTCCACCATCGCCTCCTTGACTCCATAGCGATAACCCGGCTTTCTGCCCATACTTTTTAGGGTAACCAGCGCCTCATTGCCGATAGCCCCGACCAGCCTGCCTTTATCCAGCTCTTCCTTTAGTCGGGCAAAATCAACATTCCGTGACCCTCCCTCCCGCACATCTGGTACCTTGCAAATAATTATCCCGCCCATCTCCAGTTCTATTACTCCTTCTATCTGAGAGATACCAACATCTCCACCCTTCTCGGCATCAAATACAGCTATTCCCGTCGCTGCTCCCCTCGCTAACTTGCTCGAGGCAAATAGCAAGCCATCCTTCATATATAATGAAACTGGTTGACCACTCGATAAATCATCACCAGCTATTGCCGTAGAAACCGATATATCGCTGACCACTTTGTTCACAACCGAACAGTAGCTTTGCAACTGCCGCGCCATTTTCAAAATCCAGTCCACACCCTCCTTGGTCACCTGATACCTAGAACGCCCCTGAGAGGCAAGCCAACCATCGCTTATCAATTCTTTAACATATTCAGAGATTGCCTGAGGGCTGATATGCAATTTCCCGGCAATATTTTTCTGCTGTATATTTGGTTGACTTGCCGCTATTTCCAGCAGTATCTGGAATTTGGTGGCTAGATTCTTACTCTGCAATATCTCTACCATTATAAAAATTATACCACTTACCTTTGATGGATAGACGAATCGGGGCAATCATTGCTCAATATACATCTATCACATTCGGGATTTCTAGCATGGCATACCTTTCTGCCGTGCTCTATCATGTGGATATGAAACTGATAAACCTTTGATGGCGGAAGCTGCTGTTGCAGCAGGTAGTGCGCCTTCTTTATCGATACGTTGGCATCAATCAATCCCAGGCGTTTGGCTACCCGAAAAACATGCGTGTCCACCGGAAGACAAGGCTTGCCCAGTGAGAAAAGCAATACGCAGTTAGCCGTCTTTTCTCCTACCCCTGGTAAATCCAGTAAGTAATCCTTAGCTTCAGATATACTCAGTGAGCCAAGAAAATCAAGGCTAATATGTCCCTGCTCTTTCTTAATCTGGTTAAGTATGTTCTTTATTCTCGGCGCCTTAATTTTAGATAGACCGCCTTCCCTGATGGCATAGGCAATTTCCTGTACAGGAGCAGAGGCGATGGCTTCCCAGCTACCAAAGGTAGACATCAGCATATTGAAGGCACGTTTTGAATTTGTGTCCGAGGTATTCTGAGAAAGTATGGTACGCACCAGGCCAGCAAGCGGCTTCCCATCAGGCTGCCATTTCAACTTGCCATATTCCCTCTCCAGAACCTCGATAATTCGCTCCACAATACTTATTTTAACTCATATGTCTATGCCAAGAAGCAATGACCCTTATCTGTCATTGCGAGCCCTTCACCTCCTGTCATTCTGAGCCTAGCGAAGAATCTCAAGAGGCTCAGGACAGGCTCCGCGTGGCAATCTTAAGAAAGCAAAACTCAAAAATCAAAGGGCAAAAATAAGTCAGAAGTCAAAGATCAAAATAAGGAAGGTTTTTACATTTTAGTTTGTCATTTTGACTTTTTATGTTTGATTTTTAATAAGGGAGGGAAAGTTTGCTACCACTGAGACAGGTTGGTATACTACACCAGCTTTATGGATTACGAGACAGTCATTGGGCTGGAAGTCCATGCTCAACTATTAACCAGGAGCAAGATGTTCTGCTCCTGCAGCACCGATTATGTTGATGCTCCACCCAATACTCATGTTTGCCCCATCTGTCTGGGCATGCCTGGCACGCTCCCGGTTATCAATAAGAAAGCAGTGGAATACACCATAGTGACTGCACTGGCTCTAAACTGCGCCATTTCTGAATACACTAAATTTGACCGCAAGAATTACTTCTACCCTGACATGATGAAAAATTATCAAATCTCCCAGTATGACGCCCCAATCGGCAGACAGGGCTGGCTGGTCATCAACAGCGATGGACACCAGAAAAAAGTCAATATCACCAGGGTTCACCTTGAGGAGGATGTGGCTAAGCTGTGGCATAGAGCAAATTATAGCCTGGTGGATGTTAATCGCTCTGGAATTCCACTAATGGAGACTGTCAGCGAACCCGAAATCAGCTCTGCTGAAGAGGCGCGAGATTACCTCATCAAATTGCACACTATCCTCCGCTATTTGGGGGTATCTACAGGTAATATGGAGGACGGTAGCTTCCGATGCGATGCAAATATAAGTATTCGCCCATCGGGCAGCAAAGAATTGCTGTCCAAGGTTGAGGTTAAGAACATGAACAGCTTTAAGGCAGTCTATCAAGCCTTGAAATATGAATCAGAAAGACAAAGAGAGGTCCTTGATAAAGGAGGCAAGCTGGTCCAGGAAACAAGAGGCTGGCTGGATGAGAAAGGTATTACCGTTAGCCAGAGAAGCAAAGAATACGCTGATGATTATCGCTATTTCCCTGAACCTGATTTACCTCCTTTGTTTCTCGATATGGCCTGGA